>JAFEHB010000109.1_pt1 | contig 89777 bp, 77 predicted proteins | sample 9267121 | NCBI WGS metagenome assembly JAFEHB01 (sample SAMN17103336, study PRJNA684904) | human gut metagenome | isolation source: diarrhea sample from child under the age of five | host: Homo sapiens | place: South Africa: Mafikeng, Mafikeng Provincial Hospital | collected 2019-09 | reverse complement strand
AGGGGAGCCCCTAAAGAACAGGCTGAGAGGAAGCGTTTAGCTTCGACCCGTAACCTGATTTGGATAATGCCAACGTAGGGATGTTTGCTACAGAGTAAAGAAAAAAATGTAATAAAATAACCGGACAGATTAGTGAGAAATCTGTCCGGTTATTTCATTATACGGGATTTTATTTTTTCTTGTTCCAGACATGAATCCCGGCAAGGATTCCACCAATATACAGAATACTGATAAGTACCGTAGGATTTTCGTGCAGACTGTATACTACTGCAACAATTGCTGCAAGAATCACTGTCAGCATAAAGGCATTCATAATTCGCTTTTCGCGGATGTTGCGTTCCTGTACCTGGAGTTCGTGGCGTTTTTCTTCAAGCTTCAGATATTCGAGAAGCTGGTCATCCGGAATTTTTTCCAGAATGTATTTTTCACGCAGATAGTTCAGTTCCTTTGCCGTATGGAAAATGCGGTGGTGGGAACTTTTCTTTTCTCCGGTAAACGGATCTTTTTCGGAATCGTCAGAATATTTGAAATCTTCCGATGAAAAATCCGTGTAAGTATTCTTTTTTTCCTCCGATGACATGGTTTCTGCCTCAGAAGCGGATTCATGAGTAATTTCTTCGGAGCTATCTTTTGAAGTTGTTTCAGGGGAGCCTGTTTCCGGAGCTGGAGCTTCTTTGGGTGGTACATCAGTGGCTGTATGGATGTCTCCGGATTCGGGAACCGGTTCTGTAGAAAGCTTTGGATCAGAATTGGCAGATTCTGAGAAAGCTAAAATTTCGGACATATCTTAACCTCCTTCGACCATGAAAATGATCGATTTTTTTCTTATAGAATACCAGTTTCGTATAAAAATTTCAATCGACAGAGAGAAGGAAATGTCTGTTAAGGATTATAAGAAAATCTCATTTGGCTTTCGTCCGGATATTTTTTTATTGATTGCGCCTGTCGGACAGCCTGAAGACAATTACGCTTGCGGATGTAATCAGGGATTATCATATGCAGCTGGAAAAAGAGAAATAATCTTTGTCAGTTGGAATTGTCAAAAAAAGAAAAATTTTCTATAATAAAAAGTGGAATAAGGATGTGTATACATCATTTTTTGTTTAACAGGAAATTCTGAAAGAACTTCCTGTTAAACAAAAGGCACTGCGTGCCGAGGTACATTCTTTTTTGAAGAAAAATGAGAGTATGAGGAACAAAGGATGAATGAAAAATTAAAAGAAATGGGAGAAGCATGGAAAAATCTGTATGGTTCACTGTTGAAATGGATCATTTTGTCTGGGGTGATCGGAAGCCTCATCGGACTGATCGCCAGTGGATTTTCCTATGCGATCGTATGGGCAACTTCATTTAGAGAAGCAAATCCGATGATCATTCTTGGGATGCCACTCGGTGGACTGTTGATTGTCTGGCTGTATAAAATTACCGGACAGGAGAAGAATTCCGGAACGAACCTGGTTCTGACAGTAGTCCGGTCGGATGAGGAAGAGGTCCCGGGATGGGTGACACCACTGATCCTGATATCGACAGCGATCACGCATCTGTTTGGAGGATCTTCCGGACGAGAGGGTGCAGCGCTTCAGTTTGGAGCAAGTGTAGGAAATGTATGTGCGAAATATCTGCATTTGAATGAGAGTGACAAGAAGATCATCATTCTGGCAAGTATGAGTGCAGCATTTTCGGCACTTTTCGGAACACCGATGGCGGCGGTTGTATTTCCAATGGAAGTGATCAGTGTCGGTGTGATGTATTATGCCGCGCTGGTACCATGTGTATTTTCTGCATTTGCAGCCCAGGGGATCGCATTACTTTTGAAAGTGCGGACAGTTGCGCCACCGTATCTGGTGGAGATAGTTCCGGAGTTCTATAGTGTGGATTCCGTAAAAGCGATTCTTCTGGCGATTGTGTGTGCACTTGCCGGAGCACTGTTCTGTATTGTATTACATAACGGAGAGCATTATCTGAAAAAATGGTTTCCGAATCCATATGTGCGTGTGGTTGCAGGAGCAGCAGGTGTGATTATCTTATATTTCCTGCTCGGAACGGATGCATATCTGGGACTAGGAACGGGCGTGATCTCTGCAAGCTTTAAAGAGGCGGCAGGACCACAGATGTTTCTTCTGAAAATGCTGTTTACTGCACTTACACTCTGCGCAGGATTTAAAGGCGGGGAGATCGTACCGTCCCTGTTTATCGGGGCAACGCTTGGATCTTTTATGTCTACGATCCTTGCCGCACCGACAGATATCTGTGCAGCATGCGGGATGGTCGGTGTCTTTTGTGCAGTAACAAACAGTCCGATTGCTTCACTTCTGATTGCATCAGAGTTGTTTGGTTTTAACGGAATGCCATTTTACTGCATTGTTGTTGCGGTAAGTTATCTGCTTTCCGGATATTACAGTTTATACAAAGAACAGAAAATTGTTTACTCCAAAACAGAGAACAGATATGTGGATAAACATACGAAATAATCAAAAAACAAAAAGAAACAAAGCGAATTGATGGTTTTAAACTCCGAAAACTGACAATTAACGAGAAAAAAATAAAAAATAGAAGAAAATACTTGAAAAAGTAAAGAACGTGTGCTAGTATCTAAAAATAATTTAGTAAAGCAAAGCGATGAAAGAGACTCTTGCTTCTGGAACTTGACAGGAATACGGCGTCACCGACTGAGAGCGCTGTTTGAGGAATGAGGCGAAGGGAACACTCTGGAGCAGATTATCTGAATGGAAAGCACAGGTGCTTTAGTAGGGTAATACGGTTCATGCACGTTACGTATGTAAGAGAGGAATCCCAAAGGATTCAATGCGGGTGGTACCGCGGATCATCAGATTATCCGTCCCGGAATACGAAAAAGTATTCCGGGGCTTTTTTTATGCATATCATAACCAATCCGGAATACGAGGTTGACAAAAGCAAAACATATTTTAGGAGGATTGTGACATGGAATTTATGACAGGTGTAAAAGAAAAAGAAACGCTGGAATTTAGTGAATTACTGGAAGAGGGAAGACTTGGAGAAGAAGTGAAGGTAAATGGAGCCGTTCATACAATTCGTGACATGGGAACAGTCGCTTTCGTGATTCTGAGAAAACGGGAAGGTCTGGTCCAGTGTGTATACGAAGAAGGCATTACAAAATTTGACTTGAAAGATTTAAGAGAAGCCGCTACAGTAGAAGTAACAGGAAAACTGACCGAATCAGAGAAGGCACCGAACGGAATTGAAATCCGTCTGAGTGAGATAAAAGTACTCAGTATGCCAAAAGACAGTCTTCCACTTGCTGTTTCAAAGTGGAAACTGAACACTTCACTGGAAGCGAAGCTGAACTATCGTTCTATTTCTCTTCGGAACGTAAGGGAAAGAGCAAAGTTTAAAATTCAGGAAGGAATCGTAAGAGGTTTCAGAGAGTTCCTGTATAAAGAAGGTTTTACAGAAATTCATACCCCGAAGATCGGAGCAAAAGGAGCAGAAGGAGGATCTAACCTCTTCCGACTGGATTATTTCCATCGTCCGGCAGTGCTGGAACAGAGTCCACAGCTGTACAAACAGATGATGGTTGGTGTTTTTGACAGAGTATTTGAGACAGGACCGGTATTCAGAGCAGAAAAACACAACACCAAGCGTCATCTGAACGAATATACCAGTCTGGATTTCGAAATGGGTTATATCGACAGCTTTGAAGATATCATGGCGATGGAAACGGGCTTCCTTCAGTATACGATGGAGCTTCTGAAAAAGGATTATGCGAAGGAGCTTAAAATCCTGGACGTGACACTTCCGGATGTCTCTAAAATTCCGGCAATTCGTTTTGATGAGGCAAAGCAGAAGGTTTCAGAAAAATACGATCGTAAGATCCGCAACCCATATGACCTGGAACCGGAGGAGGAGCATCTGATCGGACAGTATGCAAAAGAAGAATGGGGTTCTGATTTTGTATTTGTAACATACTACCCGTCAAAGAAGAGGCCGTTCTATGCAATGGATGATCCGCAGGATGAGAAATTCACACTCAGTTTTGACCTTTTGTTCCGTGGACTTGAGATCACGACCGGAGGACAGAGAATCCATGATTACGATATGCTGATGGAAAAGCTTGAAAAGCGGGGAATGACAGAAGAAGGACTGGAAACCTATCTGGATACATTCAAACATGGTATGCCGCCACATGGAGGTCTTGGAATCGGAATGGAACGTCTGACAATGCAGCTCCTTGGTGAAGACAATGTCCGTGAGACAACCCTTTTCCCAAGAGATTTAAGCAGACTTACACCGTAATGACCGGGCTCCCTGTCTGGCCGGTAAAAAGGAGAGCTGACAAGAGGCAGCGGGGGAGGTCAAAATGAGAAGAAGATGTTCTTTATGCGGAGGAAAATTAAACGGAAATATCTGCACGGAGTGCGGACTTGATAATTCAAAGAATGATGATCAGTATGTGACACTTGGAAATTCCGGTCATGAAGAGTCTCTGACACATGTACATACGGAAGAAGAAAAGCCGTATGAAGGAAAGACTATGACGCGGGAAAATGCACGTAAGGCGAAGAATGCAGATAAAAATGCAAAGAAAGCAGCTGCAAAAAAGGCGGCAGCAGAAAACCAGAGTTACAGTTATACATCATCTTCAATGCAACAAAGCAGCCGTGCAGTAAAAAAGAAAAAGAAGTTTGGAAAGTTTCTGGCCGGTTTTGTGATCATTGCCACACTTGCAGGCGAGCTTGGTGGAACGATCATTCATGAGGTTCAGAATTATTTTGAAGACTATACATATGATGACAGTGACAGCTACACCGAGGATGATCCGTACAGCGATGTGCAGGAAGTGATGCCGGATGACGGAGAAGTTTACGAGACAGATCTGACGGCCGGTATTTATAAAGGCGGGGTACATATTCCGCAGGGAACCTACATACTGACCTGCAATGGTGGAAGTGGCCGGGTAGAACTGATAGACAGCAAAAACAATATCTGGACGCAGTATTATTTTGGAGATGATTACGAGGATTCGCAAGAAGAAGTCAGCGGTTTTGAAGTGTTTCCGGGATGCTATGTAGTAGTAGAGGATACAATGGAGCTTCATATGATGGCAGAGAATGCACAGATGGATTTAACAGGAATTCCAAATCCGCTTACAGAATCTAAGGTCGTATCTGATAAATTTACAGTAGGAAAAGATGTGCCGGCTGGTGTATATGATGTGTGGTGCGTGGAAGGTCTTGGAATTTTTGATTATGTCGTGACGGTACGTGCCGGATATGAAAGCTATATGGGAATGTTGATTGGTAATGAAGAATCCGGATTTCCGCAGGAACTGAAAAATATTGTTTTGACAGATGGAACAGAAGTTGATCTGGAAGGACTGAAAGTGGAACTTACGCCAAGTGAGCGGATCGAATCAGAGGATTACGGAAGCTTTTACAATAATTATGACTAGAAAGGATGAGGACGATGGCGAACAAGATTTCAGATGAAACAATCGAATATGTTGGAATTCTGGCGAAGCTGGAGCTTTCTGACGAAGAAAAAGAGCAGGCAAAGAAAGACATGGAAACCATGCTTGATTATATTGATACCCTGAATGAACTGGATACAGATGGGATTGAACCGATGTCACATGTATTCCCGGTAAATAACGTATTCCGTGAGGATGTAGTGACTAATGGAGACAATCACGAGGCAATGCTGGCAAATGCGCCACAGCAGAAGGAACAGAGCTACAAAGTACCTAGAACATTCGCATAGGAGGAGACCAGGATGGATTTGAAAAGTCTTACAGCCGTTGAACTCGGAAAAAAGATTCAAGCAAAAGAGGTTACAGTAAAAGAAGCAGTGGAAGCGTGCTTTACACAGATAGATAAAGTAGAAAAAGAAGTAAACAGTTTTGTGTCACTTCAGAAAGAGGCAGCACTTAAAAGAGCAGAAGAGGTACAGAAGCTGATCGATGATGGAACACTGACAGGGCCGCTTGCGGGAGTACCGGTTGCAATCAAGGATAACATGTGTACGGAAGGTGTGACGACCACCTGCAGTTCAAAAATTCTGAGTAATTTTGTACCGACATTTTCAGCAGAAGCAGTTCTGAACCTGGAAAAAGCAGGTGCAGTTGTGATCGGAAAGACTAATATGGATGAATTCGCGATGGGAAGCACGACTGAGACTTCTTATTATGGAGAGACAAAGAATCCGTGGAATCTGGAGCATGTACCGGGTGGATCTTCCGGTGGCTCCTGTGCGGCAGTTGCGGCTCTGGAAGTACCATATGCTCTTGGATCTGACACCGGCGGATCGATCCGTCAGCCAAGTTCTTACTGCGGAATCGTTGGAATCAAGCCAACCTACGGAACGGTATCCCGTTATGGACTGATCGCTTACGGATCATCTCTTGACCAGATTGGACCGATTGCAAGGGACGTAACCGACTGTGCGACGGTTCTTGAGACCATCGCATCCCATGATGTAAAAGACAACACTTCGGTAGAACGCCAGGACACGGATTTTACGAGTGCGTTGGTAAACGATGTAAAAGGGATGAAGATCGGTATTCCAAAAGATTATTTTGGAGAAGGTCTGGACGAAGAAGTGAAAAAACCGATTCTGGAAGCCGCAGAGGTTCTGAAAAATGCAGGAGCTGAGATTGAAGAATTTGATCTTGGACTTGTAAAATATGCGATTCCGGCTTATTATGTCATCGCATCAGCAGAGGCAAGCTCCAACCTGTCCCGATTTGACGGTGTGAAATACGGATACCGCACAAAGGATTATGAAGAGCTTCACCAGATGTACAAAAAGACCCGCTCCGAGGGCTTCGGACCGGAAGTAAAGCGCCGTATCATGCTTGGGTCTTTCGTACTCAGTTCCGGATATTATGATGCTTATTATCTGAAAGCACTCCGTACAAAAGCGTTGATCAAGAAGGCATTTGACAGCGCATTTGCAAAATACGATATGATCCTTGCTCCGGCAGCACCGACGACAGCACCGAAGCTTGGAGCTTCCTTAAGTGATCCGATCAAAATGTATCTGGGCGACATTTATACGATTTCCGTCAACCTGGCAGGACTTCCGGGGATCAGTATTCCAGTTGGACGGGATGCGAAAGGACTTCCGGTTGGAATGCAGCTCATCGGAGACTGCTTCCAGGAGAAAAAGCTTTTTCAGGCAGCTTATACCTATGAGTGCCTGACAGAGAAAAAATGGGTATCTATGTACGACAAAACAGAAGCAGCCGGAAAGGGGGAAGCATAGATGTCAAAGCAGTATGAAACCGTAATCGGTCTGGAGGTTCACGTAGAACTTGCAACAAAGACAAAAATTTTCTGTGGATGCAGTACCGCATTCGGGGGTGCACCGAATACACATACCTGCCCGGTATGTACCGGTATGCCGGGCTCCCTTCCGGTATTAAATAAAAAAGTAGTAGAATATGCGATGGCAGTAGGACTTGCGACAAACTGTAAGATCACACAGGTGTGCAAATTCGATCGTAAGAATTATTTCTATCCGGATAACCCGCAGAACTATCAGATTTCACAGCTCTATCTGCCAATTGCGAGAGACGGCTATGTAGAGATTGAAGTCGGAGAGCAGAAGAAAAAAGTCCGGATCCATGAGATGCATATGGAAGAGGATGCCGGAAAGCTGATCCATGATGAGTGGGAGGACTGCTCTTTAGTCGATTATAACCGAAGTGGGGTTCCGCTGATCGAAATTGTATCGGAGCCGGATATGCGTTCGGCAGATGAAGTCATTGCTTATCTGGAAAAATTGCGTATGATCTGCCAGTATCTGGGAGCATCGGACTGTAAGCTTCAGGAAGGATCCATGCGAGCAGACGTCAATCTTTCGGTTCGTGAAGTAGGTGCTTCTGAGTTTGGAACACGTACTGAGATGAAGAACCTGAACTCCTTTAAAGCGATTACACATGCGATCGAGGGAGAGAGACAGAGACAGATCGAACTCATCGAAGAAGGAAAGAAAGTCATTCAGGAAACCAGAAGATGGGATGATAATAAAGAATATTCTTATGCAATGCGTTCCAAAGAGGATGCGCAGGACTATCGCTATTTCCCGGAACCGGATCTGGTGCCGATCGTGATCAGTGATGAATGGATCCAGAAGATCAAAGACCAACAGCCGGAGCTGAGAAATGAAAAACTTGCACGTTATGAGAAAGATTATGATATTCCACGTTATGATGCGGAGCTCATTACCGGAACGAAGAAGATGGCAGATCTCTTTGAGGCGACCTGTGCAATCTGCAACAAGCCGAAAAAAGTGTCCAACTGGCTGATGGTAGAAACCATGCGTCTGTTAAATGAAAACGGACAGGAGCCGGCAGATATTAAATTTTCACCGGAGAACCTTGCAAAACTGATCGAACTTGCAGACGCAGGAACCATCAACAGTTCTGTTGCAAAAGAGGTATTTGAAAAGGTATTTGCAGAGGATGTGGATCCGGAAAAATATGTAGAGGATTACGGACTGAAGACCGTCAACGATGAAGGTGCACTCCGCACACTTGCGGAAGAAGTGATTGCAAAGAACCCAAAGGCAGTGGAAGATTTCAAGGGTGGAAAAGAAAAAGCACTTGGCGCACTGGTTGGACAGATCATGAAGGCAATGAAAGGAAAAGCAAATCCGGGTATGGTTAATGAACTTCTCAGAGAGATGCTGAAATAAAAATCAGACTGACAGAAATCTTTTGTGGAATAAATAAGAAAAACGAGCAAATGTCATACAAAAAGGCATTTGCTCGTTTTTTATTGGTGCGCCTTGCAGCGCCGTTAAACATGGCAGTAGTCAAATCTACATATACTGTATCTGTTCTTTCGCCGGTTCTGATGCCGGATTCGCAAAGAACTGTTCTTTTTCTGTCACCTCCAGCACTTTCCCCTGATCCATAAAGATCACCTGATCGGCAATTCGCTTTGCCTGAGCCAGATTGTGGGTGACAATAACAAAGGTATATTGTTTTTTTAATTCCAGAAGAGTTTCTTCGATCGCAATTGTATTTTTCATATCCAGTGCGGAGCACGGTTCGTCGAGAAGCAGAATTTCCGGATCGGCACAGAGGCTTCGTGCGATAGCAAGACGTTGTTTTTGTCCGCCGGATAATTTGAGGGCAGATTTTTTCAGCTGGTCTTTGACCTCATCGTAGAGCCTTGCTTTCTGTAAGGATTCGGTGATTTTTTCGGAAATTTCTTTTTTATCACGGACGCCGTGATATTTCAGAACGTAAGACAGATTTTTCTCAATACTGTGCGGGAAAGCGATCGGCTGTTGGAAGACCATACCAACGCGTCTTCTGAGTTCTTCTTTCGGAAGAGATTTGATGTCGGTTCCCTCTAAAGTGATCGTCCCTGAGAGGTAGCCGCCTTCTTCCTCCACCATCCGGTTCAGGGCTTTCAGAAAAGTGGTTTTTCCGCAGCCGGACTGTCCGACGATCGCTGTGATCTGTCCTTTTGGAATTGTCAGGCTGATTCCGTGAAGAATTTCATGTTTTCCAAATCCGCATTTTAGATTTTCTATATTCAGCATATCAGTTGTCCTTTCGTAGATAGGTGATAAATTTACATATTAACTGGATGATGAGCAGGAAGAGCATCAGTACAAATGCGGTTCCGTAAGCGTAATCCAGGGAAAATCCGTTGTTCACAAGGATATACAGATGATATGGAAGTGACATAAACGGATCGGAGAGTGAATGCGGAACATCAGCCTGCATGACAGCTCCGGTGTATAAAATCGGTGCAACGGCACCCATTCCGTATGCCATTCCGAGTGCAACGGTTCCGAGAAGTTCTACAAAGCAGGCAGGAAGGATCATTTTACGGAGGGCATATTCATGGGAAAGACCGAGACTTAAGGAGGTCTTCATATATTCGCGTCCTTTTTCATCCAGGATCTTTTTGGCACGGATCGCAACAAAAGGAATGATCATTGCTGCAACACACAGTGACGAACACAGAAGGCTGCGGCTAAGTCCAAAACGGTAGATCAGAAGCGTATATCCGACCAGCCCGAACAGGATCGAAGGGATTCCGGAAAGTCCGGTGATCGCCATATTTACAAGGACGGAAAATCGTTTTCCGGTGCTGTAAAATACAAGATAAATGGCAGCGCCGATACCAAGGATACCGCCGATCAGTGCAGAAAGTGCGCCAAGGTAAATGGAACCCATCAGTGCAGGATAGATACCGCCTGCAGTTCCAAGTGGAACACCGGCAGGCTTGTCCAGAAGGAAGGACAGGCTAAATACTTTTTTCCCTTTCCAGAAGACATAAAGGAAAAGGAAGAGTGTAACAACGATCACGCAAAGTCCGAGTATACTGAGAATCAGGCGTGTGAAAAATTTCTGCAGTTTAGTTCTCATGGGTGGCAAGCCTCCTTTTCAGAAGATAGCTGATACCGAGTACGATGAAAAGAATCACAAGCAGCACAGCATTTGCAACGTAAAGTACGGAGAGGTGAAGGCTTCCGTATTCGATACTTCCCATTTCCAGTGCGGTGAGGGCAGGAAGTGTCTGACCTCGTCCAAGGAGTTTGGGATAAATCGGAGAATTACCGATTACCATCATGACTGCCATTGTCTCGCCAAGTGCACGGCCGAATGCCATCATTGCACCGGCAATGATTCCCGGACGGATTGCCGGAAGAATAAAATGCAGCAGGGTAAATTCTCTGGAGAATCCAAGTGTGATCGCACTGAACTCGTAAGTCTTCCGTGCAGTCTGCAGGGATTCATGACAGGTGGAAATAACGAATGGTAAAAGCATGATCCCAAGCACGATCCCGGCTGCCAGGATACACTGACCGGCTGCCATATGGAGATGGGTGGCAAAGGCTTTTACAAGAACCGTAAGTCCGATGAATCCGAAGATGACGGACGGGATTCCTGCAACCAGATCGATGAACGCAAGGAATACGGATGCCACCTTTTTCGGAAGGTAATAGTCCAGAAAGCAGGCACAGGCAACGCCGAAGATGAGTGCGAGGACAACTGCGATCGCTGAGACATAAAGGGTACCGGCAATCGCCGGTAAAAGTCCGTACTGCGGTTTCTGACTGACCGGACGCCATTCAGTGGAAGGCAGGAACATTTTAATCCCAAGCTGTGAAATGGCAGGAATACTTTCTTTTACAATATGGATCAGCATGACTGCCATCAGTGCCGTTACGAGAAAGGCAGCCAGATAAATGATTCCTTTGCTGAATTTATCTGAAAGTTTCTTAAACATAGTAAATCCTTTCTATGTATGATGCAGGACAGACAGCGCTGTCCGGATACAAATCAAAATTGATCCCTGGGATTAACCAGCGACATATAGCAAGAAAAAGGGGTGTGTCTTTGCACACCCCTTTCATATCAGAAGATTATTTCATAGGAATGAATCCCATATCTTCTACAGTTTTCTGTCCTTCATCACCAAGAACGTAATCAAGGAAAGCCTGCTGTACATCTGTCGGATCACCAGAACCTACAAGAAGAAGTGGTCTCTGGATGATGTAAGATCCATCAAGAATGTTTTCTTTTGTTGCAGCAACACCGTTTACTTTCAGCGGAGTTACTTTTCCTTCATTCTGGTTAGCAACACCAAATGAAGCATATCCGATTGCATACTGGTTATCAATGATATCCTGAACAAGTTCACCCATAGAAGAAGCCTGGATTGCATCAGCTTTTACTTCTGTGTCACCCATGATATTCTTCTGGAATACTTCGTGAGCTCCACCGTTGATATCACGTGTGATAACAACAACTTCTTCGTCCGGAAGAGATGAGTCAAGATCTTTCCATGTAGCATATTCGCCGGAGAAAAGTCCTACGATCTGTTCCGTTGTAAGGTTATCAAGAACATCATTTACCGGATTAGCCGGGTTTACTGCGATCGTCAGAGCATCGATACCAACCTGGTATTCTTTTTCATCTTTGATTGCTTCTTTTTCTTCATCTTTTACGCTTCTTGCAACCATACCAAATGTTGCAGTTCCATCGATAACGGCTTTGGTTCCCTGTCCGGATCCGCCTGCTGAAACGTAGATTGCGATATCTTCTTTTGGAAGAGATGAATCATATGCATCCCATGTTCCATAAGTATCAAAGAAAGTAGTAGCCATAGAAGTGATAACCGGTGCTAAAGTAGAAGATCCGTTAAATAAGATCTGGTTACTTTCTGTATCGGCAGAAGCTTCTGCCTTTGCACCCTCTTCTTTTTTGCTGTCAGCAGAATCTGACTTGCTGCTTCCGCATCCTACTGCCATAGATGATACCATAGCAAGTGTAAGAGCGATTGATAAAAATCTCTTTTTCATAGTATGTATTCCTCCCTGAATAAAATTTACATATCCAAAATAAGAATTTAACATTCTTTTAATAAAATGTATGTTGCATGGACAACATTTTTTATAGATAATCTACATGAATGATATAGAATATATCTATACGCTAAATATCTATGGAAGGAATGGGAAAGCCATGCTATACTGTACATACGAATATGTGTTTGGTTTTTATTCTACGGGAACTTCCTGTGAAATAAAAGGTATTGCGTGCCATAGGTGCACATTTTTTAAATTATGGAGGAATTCATGACGGAAGAAATTAAAAAGCTGATCATTTATACAAGAAAAATGAAGAAAAGGGAGCCGTTGTACCGGGACTACCCGGAGGAGTTCCGGGAAGAAATCCGGGGATATCTGGAAAGCAACCATATTTCCAGACTCTATGCACATCAGGTTGAGATGTTTGAGAAGGTCAGAGCCGGGGAAAATGTGGTTATTACGACTTCGACGGCAAGTGGAAAGACGCTTGCCTTTCTGCTCCCGGTATTGCAGGAAATTCTGGAAGACCCGCTGACACGTGCGATTTTTATTTACCCGACCAAGGCACTGGCAAGTGACCAGTACCGCGCGATGCAGTCGATTTTGAAATTTTTCGGAGAGGGAAGAGTTTCAGCAGGCGTGTACGATGGAGATACCAAACCTGCCGAGCGGACAAGGATCCGCAAGAGTGCAAATATTATCCTGACCAATCCGGAGATGCTGAACTCGGCATTCCTTCCGAATCACAGCAATTACGGGTTTGACGCGATTTTTGCAAATTTACGATATGTAGTGATCGATGAGCTTCATTCTTACCGCGGTGCTTTCGGAGCACATCTGGCAAATATTTTCCGGAGAATGCACCGGATTTGCCGGTATTACCATTCGAATCCGCATTTTCTGTGCAGTTCCGCGACGATCGCCAATCCGGTAGAGCTTGCCGAAAAGATCTGTGGAAGCGGATTTACGCTGATTGACCGGGATGGATCGCCGGCACCGGAGAGGGAATACTGTATTATCCAGCCGCCGGAGATCAAGGGGAATAATGACAAAGTATACGGAAGGATTGCGGCGTCAACCGTGGCAGCCGGACTGATACCGGAGCTGGTGGAAGAGGATCATCATTTTATCACCTTTGGACGATCCAGAAGAAATGTAGAAGTTATTCTAAAAGAAGCAAAGGATAAATTAGATGCTGCCGGATTTCTTGGAATGGCGCGGGTGGGCGGCAAGAATCCGGCAGATCTGATCGCAGGATACCGTGGCGGTTATACCCCGCTGGAGCGAAAAGAGATTGAGCGGAAGATGACGGAGGGAGAACTGACCGGGCTGGTATCGACGAATGCACTGGAGCTTGGGATCGACATCGGAAAGCTGGATGCAACTGTGATCGTCGGTTATCCGGGGACAAGGGCGTCCTTCTGGCAACAGAGTGGACGTGCCGGACGAAGCGGCAGTGCCTGTGTCAATTATCTGATCCTGGAAAATGAACCGTTTGACCAGTACATTGCCATCGATCCGGAATGGCTGTTCTCAAGAGAAAGTGAAAATGCGATCGTGGATCCGGACAATCTTCTGATCGAGCTTGCACATCTGCGCGCAGCGGCTGCTGAGATGCCACTTTCACTGGATGATATTGCGCTTTTTCCGGATCTTGGAGAAATGATCCCGGTGCTTTTAAGCGCCGGAGAAGTAAAAAGCCTCGCCGGAAGATTTGCCTGGGCGGGACCTGCATTTCCGGCAGGGGATTACAGCCTGCGTAATATGGACAAGACCAGGTTCAAGCTGCTCGCGCAGGAGGACGGACATGAGATCACGGAGATGGACGAATCCCAGGCATACCATGAGATCCATCCGGGTGCTGTATATATGCATGATGGTGCATCCTATGAGATCACGAAGATGGATCTGGTCAGCCGGACAGCTTACGCCATTCCGTTTACAGGGGATTATTATACGGTACCGGCAGGACAGGAAGAGACGCGTATCCTGCATGTATTTCAGGAGGACGCGTATCAAAGGACGGAAATCCGTTTTGGAGATATCAATGTAAACGAAATCATTGCCATGTACAAGAAACTGCAGTTCCATAACCATCAGAATCTGGGCTATGTGACGCTGACACAGCCGCTTCAGAAGGATTATGGAACGGAAAGCACCTGGCTTACGATGCCGGAGAATGTTGTCAGAGTCTACCGGAGTCTTCTTTTGCCAAATCGGATGGGAGAGCTGGTGCTGAACAATCATTTTGACGGAATGCAGTATGCGATCAAGAATGCGGTAATGATGGTGACGATGACGGAGCGGGATGATATCGATGTGACCATGTCCAACAATGCGACCATTCCGGATGAGTTCCGGGAGGAAAAGGTGTCCCTCTTCATTTATGACAAATATGAGGGCGGACTTGGTTATTCGGAGAAGATCTATGATCTGATTCCGGAAATTCTGGAAAGTGCGATTAAAATGGTCAGCGGCTGTCCATGTAAGGATGGCTGCCCGGCATGCGTAGGTGACTACAATCTGGATAAGAAGACGGTTCTGTGGGGACTTGATAATCTTCTGGAAGAGAGCGAACCGCCGGTTTATCTGAAGAAAAATATCAAAGAGCCACAGCCTGTGATCCGGAAAGAATTTTCTTTCTTCAATCTGCCGGATGAGTGGGAGAAGGTCTGTTATGCCGTGGTCAAAAATGGCGAGGCAGGCGGGCAGTTCCTGAAGACTATTAAAAAAGTCAGTACAGAAGGACACAAGCTGATCCTGACGATGGAAAATGAATTTTATGCAAAATGGCTGATGGAGCCGGATAACCTCCAAAGTCTGACCAATACCTTGCGGTATCATGTGATCTGTCCGGCGGATATGCAGATCCGGGTACGGTATGAAGCGAAAATGGATGAGCAGGAGAAAAAAGAACGACAGAAGAAGAGAGACCGTTTGCAAAGGCGATATGATGAACAGCTTGGAAATGAATAATATAGAAGAAATAAAAACTTTAAATCCTTACCAGCAGGAGGCGGTGCTGGATGAAAGCCCGGCATGTCTGGTAAATGCAAATGTAGGGAGCGGAAAGACAACAGTGTTGATCGAAAAAGTGCGGCATCTGAATGAGAGAAAGCAGGTTTCGTATGAGAAAATGGTAGTGCTTACCTTTACCAACAAGGCGGCAGATGAGATCGCAGAACGTCTATCCAGAAAAGAAGCAGAGCTTACGGAAGAAGAACTGTGGGGATTTGGAACCTTTCACAGTGTTGCCTTAAGGATTCTGCGAAGATTTCTTCCGGAAAAGGCAGAAGACGGGTCAAAATTGGAAGAATGGAACCGGGAATTTACCGTTATCACACCGGAAGATGAAATGGAAATGGTGCTTGCCATCGCAAAAGAAGGCGGTTATAAGATCAAATACCAGAACCGTCTGAAAAAGCGGATGGAAGAGGATTATGCGGCATATCGGAAAGGAAGAACACAGGGAAAATACAAAGATGATCTGTTTCTGATCTTTCCGCTTCTTGAGAAGGCGAAAAGACAGCAGAATAAAATGTCCTTTGCAGATCTTCTGGAAGAAGGAACGCAGGTGGCAAAAGAGCAGGAAGAGGTACTGGATCTTAAGTGGATCATTGTCGATGAGGTACAGGACAGTGACGAAAAACAGCTGGAATTTCTGGAGGCGTTAAAAGGCAAACAGACCCACTTTTTTGCGGTGGGGGATCCGAATCAGGTGATCTACAGCTGGAGAGGAACCGGACCGAATATGTTCTTCCTGATCAAGCACAGATTTGGCGCAAAAGAACTGACTCTGCCGGTTAACTACCGGTCCGATGAAGTGATCCTGGAAGCGGCGAACCGGTTTCTTCAGTTTGGAGGAAAGATTGAGGGAAGTGGCGAAAGAGGGGAGAAGATTCTGGTAAGGAATCATTATGATCCATTTATCGAGGCAGAGTATCTGACAGAGCGGATCCGTGAGCTTCATGAGCAGGGACTTCCTTACCGGGAGATTGCGGTTTTCTACCGGGTGCAGAAGCAGGCAGAGATTCTGGAAAAAGTATTTGAAAGAGCAGAACTTTCTTATGTTCTTCCGGCAAAACAGAAAGAGGATGAGGATCCGGTTCCGGAAAGACCTCATATGATCCGGGAGTATGTTACAGAAGGGAAGCTGAATGCGGTTTCAGGCGAACATACGATGGAAAAAGCGGCAGATACAGAACGACAGACGGAGGAAGAAGACGCAGTTCATCTTATGACACTGCACGCCTCAAAAGGTCTGGAATTTGACTATGTATTCATCATCGGAATGAATCAGGGACTGATCCCGCTTCGCTGCAAAAGCATAGAACAGGAAGAAGAGGAGCGCCGTCTGTTCTTCGTAGGACTGACCCGTGCAAGGAAGAATCTGGAACTTTCCTATTATACAAATCCGACGATCCCAGGGACATATGAGACACCAAGCAATTATCTGCGGATGCTGCCGGAGGAGCTGCTCGAATGGGAAGAAAAGCCGGGAAGTGAGTCGCGGAAAGCGAATCTGCAGAAACTGCGGAAAGAGACGCGGGAGCTGATCAGGGAGAAAAAGCAGGAGGAAGAAGAACAGAAAGAAACACGGAAGCCAGAGCGAAAAGGCAGACATCCGAAGTACGGGGAAGGGGAGATTATTTCTGAGGACGAGATGATGATCGAACTGGAATTTCCGGGATATGGGAAAAAACAATTTCTGAAAGCATTTGGCGAAGTGGAAGTTTTGAAAGGCTTATAGAAAATGGCAATACAAATTGTTTACTGAAAGAATTTATCAATAAAATATTTTTTCATGAAAGGGCATATGGGAGTGAATTTTTTTTCACCTCTATATGCCTTTTAAAAGAAAAGTGAATATTTATTCATAGAATTATCGCGATAATTTTATTATAATTTCAATAAATTTTATGAATATTTTATTTATTTCTAAGGAGGTAGCAATATGGATGCTATGAAAATCGCCAACAGTATACCGATGTGGATCGCCTGTGGAATCCCGGTAATACTCGTTATCGCACAGGCCCTGGTCTTTGCAAAAAAATCTTATTCGGCAGGAAAGAAGATCGGACTTACGGAAAAGCAGATGAAGAACGCGATCAAGAGCAGCGCGATCACTTCCATTGGACCATCTATTGTGATCTTAAGCGGAATGCTTTCCCTTCTGATCACTGTTGGAGGACCGATGGCGTGGATGAGACTTTCCCTGATCGGTTCCGTTATGTTTGAATCTATCGCAGCAGGTTTTGGTACTGCATCAGTTGGTGTACAGCTTGGAGCAGATACACTGACACCACTGGCACTTGATATGGCAGTATGGACCATGATCCTTGGATCGATCGGATGGATCATTTTTTCAACCATATCTGCAAGCCGTATGGACAAGGTACAGCACAAAATTTCAGGTGGGGATCCGGCAAAACTGATGGCAATTTCAAGTGCAGCTATCATTGGTGCATTTAGTTCAATGTCATCTTCTCATCTGATCAAGCTGAATAAAAACTCAGTTGCCTGTGTGCTTGGAGCTGCATTTATGGCAATACTTTTAACCATTTCAGAAAAAAAGAATATCAAGTGGCTGAAAGAATGGAATCTGACAATCTCAATTCTGGCAGCAATGATCATCACAGCTGTGATTTAAAGGAGGAGCGAACATGGAAAATAAAGATTTTTATGAAGGCGAATATATGCCGCAGATGCATAAGATTGGTAAATTAACCGGATTGCTTGGAGCTGTATTATCTTTCCTGCCGGCACTTGTACTGGCAGTTGTGTACGGACTTCTTCCAAAACCTGCTGCACTTGCCACCGCATTTATTTCTGCAGCAAGTGCATTCGGATTTCTCTGGGTTGTAGAACCGATTTCTTACTTTACCGTACTTGGTCCGGTAGGTACATACATGGCATTTTTGTCAGGAAATATTTCCAATATGCGAGTTCCTTGTGCCGGTATGGCTCAGGTCGCAGCTGACGTTGAACCAGGAACAGAAAAAGGTTCGATCGTTTCAGTAATCGGTATGGCGACATCCATCGTCATCAACGTATCTGTGCTGACGATCGGAGTTATCCTCGGAAGCTCTGTACTTTCAGCAATGCCGGCAAGTGTGATAGAGGCATTGAATTATCTGCTTCCGGCACTGTTTGGTGCCCTGCTTATGCAGTTTGGACTGAAAAGAATCAAATTTGCAGGTGGTATGCTTGCATTTGCAATTCTCATTGGTATTGCAATTAACGCAGGTCTTTTCAACTGGCTTCCGGGAGCAGCAAACTATCTGACAACTCTTGCAAGTGTATTTGTAGCAATCGGTGTAACACTTGCAACTTATGGAAAGAAAAAAGAAGCCGGAAAGTAAGAATAGTGTATAATTGGATGGAAAAGGAGAGGTAGATATGACGAAAAAAGAGATGCTTGGGCAGATGGAGGAACTTAGGTCTACCTGCGTGGACATCTGCACTAATTTATGGAATAATCCTGAGAGTGGCGGGAATGAGCAGAAGTCAGCGGATATGATCCGTGAGCTTCTTCATCATGAAGGATTTGTGATTGTAAATGAAGAACATCTTCCACATGCGTTTTATGCAGAATATGGAAGTGGCAAACCGGTGATCGCTGTTCTTGGAGAATATGATGCGCTTCCGGGACTTTCCCAGAAATGCCAGATCACGAAAGAGCCGGTAACACCGGGAGCAGCAGGACATGGATGTGGACATAACCTTCTGGGCGCAGGGGCTGTGACAGGAGCGATCATGATCAAACGGTTTCTTGAACAGGAAGGAATTCCGGGAACCTTAAGATTCTATGGATGCCCGGAAGAAGAATTGTTAAGTGGAAAAGTAAAAATGGCATATTATCATATGTTTGACGGATGCGATATGGCACTGAGCTGGCACCCGATGTCTGCAAACATGATTTATGAGGAAGGATATCTGGCGAGTGCATCTGCGAAGTTTTATTTCAAAGGAAAAACTTCACATGCAGCATTTGCACCGGAAAGAGGGCGGAGTGCGCTTGACGCAGTGGAACTTATGAGTGTAGGTGCCAACTATTTAAGAGAGCATGTAGTTGACAAGGCAAGAATCCATTATACTACAGACAGTGGCAGATTTTCACCGAATATCGTGCCGGATAAAGCAAGTGCATGGTATTTTACAAGGGCTCCGCACATCAGTGATGTAAAAGACATTCTCCGCAGACTGACACTTGTGGCAAAAGGTGCTGCAATGATGACAGAGACGGAGGTTGAGACCAAAATTGAATATGGCTGCTGCGATATGGTCAGCGAAAAATCATTTGCAGATCTGACATGGAAGAATCTGCAGGAGGTCGGAACACCAACTTATACGGAAGAGGAAATGGAATTTGCAAGACAGTTGCAGGCTACCGTTGATCCGGCTATCAAAGATAGAGATCAGAGAATGTATGAAGCAAAAGAAAAGGCATTAGCAGATGGTGTTGTTTCCAGAAATGCCTGGGAAAAAGCACCGCTTACTGCTTCTTCGGACAGTGGAGATGTGAGCCAGATGATGCCGATGAATCTCTTTACTGCAGTTTGCTGGCCGGTTGGTGTTGCACCGCATACCTGGCAGAGCTGTGCATCTGCCGGAAGCACGATCGGACAGAAAGGTGCATTTTACGCAGCAAAAGTCATTGCAGCAACAGCATATGACCTGTATACACAGCCGGAACTGCGAAAAGAAATTCAGGACGAATTCGATGCGCAGGACAGAGAACCATATGCACCGATGTATGACGGTGAATAAAAACAAGAAAAAGTAAAGAAAAAAGATCCCGGAGCCGTGAGGTTTCCGGGATTTTTATGAGGAAAAAAAGTAAGTGTGTGACTGGATTTGACAAGAATTTTCATGAATGTTACACTGAGAAAATAGGAGAAAAACAGACTGTGTGAGGGGGATAAGTGCAGTCAGGCAGGAGACAGAAATGGGTATCGCAATACAGGAATTATTATCGCAGGAATATTTTAAGGATTTTTACGTTCTGGCGGGGGCAAAGGGACTGCACCGTGAGATCCAGGGGATCACAGTTATGGAGGCACCGGATGCATTCCACTGGACAAAAGGGAAGGAACTGGTACTTTCATCAGGGTACGTTATTGCAAAGGAACCAGATTGTATTGAAAAAGCATTCCGGGAGGGAAGTGTCCAGAAATCAGCGGGAATGATGATCAAAAGAGAACGATATCTGGAGAAAATACCGGAGGAGATACTGGAGCTTTTTGATCAGTATGAGGTGCCCCTTATCTCCATGCCATTTTCAGCACCATGGATGGAAGTGATGAGCCAGATTAATACTGCTGTGCTGAACCGGACCATACGCAGGCTGCGGATCAATACCAGTCATATGACATTTCAGATGTCGAATTTTTCATATAAAGAGCAGAAGATCAAGCGGATCCTGCAGGCGATGGAGGCTGAGATGGGTTTCCCGGCATTTTTATATGATTTTGTAGAAGAAGAGGCGTATTACAGTTCGATGAATTTTCAGAAGATAGCGAAAGGATTCGGACTTGAAACAGAGGATTTCTGGGAGCCGTCAATGCCGTATACCCGGCATACGCTTTGTGATTACATGGACATGGTGAGATACCGTCTTGTGAATCAGAGTCACCAGGAGGGACCGAGAATCAGCTGGATACGGGTCCCGATTTCTGTAAATGGAAGTGTACAGGCGTATTTTGCCGTGATGGAAGCGCGGGAATTCCTGGATTATTATGATGAGTACAGTATCCGGATTGCCTATCTGATGCTGCAGGGATTATATGAGCAGATCGTAGCGGCACAGAACATGGGAAATATCGGATTTGAGAACTTTGTGTTATACGCTTTGAGTGCAACGGAAGATGATACACAGAAGATGATGTTTCAGGCGAATGTACAGGGAATTTCCATGAGTACAAAATACAGGTATGTATTGTTCCGGCGCGCGGACAATCAGGAAGAACTTCCAAACCGGAGAAAAGAGATCCTTGAGGCTTACAGGAAAAGCAGTCTGATCAAATATGCCAGAATCGCAATGATCGGAGAAAATGTGGGAATTCTTTTTCTTGAAGACCGAGAAGAAGACTGGGAGAAAGGTCATATCCTGGCACTTCTGGAAGAATTCCGGAGAAGAGTTCTGAAGAGCTGTCCGGAGACGGCACTGGAATTTGGTTATTCACTGGATGCCGCTTCTCTTGGGCGTATCCGTCAGAGCATAGAGAAATGCCAGAAAGCACTGAATATGGGAAAAATGATTTATCCAAGCCTTTTTGCATGGGAGTATTCTCAGCTTGGTGCACTTGCATGGCTGGATATCCCGGAAGAAGAGCTTACTCATATGCTCTCGGCTTACAGTGTACTCCTGAAAGATGAAAAGAATATCGAGCTTTTAAAGACTTTAAAAGTATATCTGGAAAATAATATGAACTACAGCGCAACAGCTGAGAAATTATATGTACATATCAATACGATCAGGAAGAGGATCGACAAGGTAAACGAACTTCTGAAGATTGACTGGAGCGATAATATTGCACGGATGAATGCAGAGCTTTTACTGCGTTTTTTGAATCTGGAAGAAAAAATTTAACATTTCTTTGATCAGGAATTGATGATTTTCAGGGTAAAATATGATACAATGTATATTGTGTGAAAAAAAGACAAAGTGGGAGATGCCTATGCCAAAGAAACAGAAGGCAAAGATAAAGCAGAAAAATAAGTGCCCTGAAAAGCTGATCCGGACAGAAGCTGCAAAAGAGATTGCAGAGATAGACCGTTCGCTTCAGAATCAGAAGTATCAGCTCAGATGCAGAGCTGCAATCGATCTTCTTACAGCAAAGCTGAATATGATAAATGCAGATCTTTCACGCAAGAAACGCCATGTTGTGATCAACCAGATCAGCAGCAGAGTGAAGACGGCAGAGAGTATTTATACAAAACTGATCCGGAAAGGTCTGGAGCCGGATTTTGATACGGCAAGAGCAGAACTGAAGGATCTGATCGGGATCCGTGTGGTCTGTCCATTTGAAGATGAAGTGTACGAGGTTGCAGACCGTCTGAAAGCGCAGGGAGATGTACAGATCATCCGTGAGAAAGATTATATTAAGAATCCCAAAAAGAACGGATACAAGAGCCTTCACCTGATCGTGGAGGTCCCGATTTATTCATCCAAAGGACCACTGAAGGAAAAGGTGGAGATCCAGCTCCGTACGGTGGCAATGGATTACTGGTCTGTGCTTGAGTACCAGTTATTTTATAAGAAGACAGAGAATGAAGAGGTTGCAAAGGAATTAAAAACCTATGCAGATGAAATTTCTGAGCTGGATGCAAAAATGCTGAAACTCAGGGATAAGATTGAAAAAATGTAGTAGAAACACAGGGAAAGAATGTGCGAAGGCGCATTCTTTTTTTGATACAATCAGGAAATCAATTGCATAGGCATTGCAGTTAGGTTATAATCTAGTACAGTATGGACAGATATATTACAGAATGGATATGAGGAAATACTATGAAAATGATTAAGACAGATAAACTTGTATTTGAATATGCAAAGCGTGACGAAGAAGGTAATATTATAGGGAAAAGCCGCGCTATTGATGAGGTATCGCTGGATATCGAGCCGGGACAGTTTATTGCGATCCTGGGGCATAATGGCTCTGGGAAGTCTACACTTGCAAAGCATATGAATGCCCTGCTGGTTCCGTCTGACGGAACCATGTGGGTAGACGGAATGGACACGAAGGAAGAAGAGCATCTGTGGGATGTACGTCAGAGCGCCGGAATGGTATTCCAAAATCCGGATAACCAGATCATAGGAACGGTCGTTGAGGAAGACGTGGGATTTGGTCCGGAGAACCTGGGCGTGCCGACAGAGGAGATCTGGCAGAGAGTGGAAGATAGCCTGAAAGCGGTTGGGATGATTGAATACCGTCACCATTCACCGAATAAATTGTCCGGGGGGCAAAAGCAGAGGGTTGCGATCGCCGGTGTCATGGCAATGCGTCCAAAGTGTATTGTACTGGATGAGCCAACTGCAATGCTGGATCCGAATGGAAGAAAAGAAGTACTTCGAAGTGTGATGGAGCTGAGAAAAAGAGAACATATTACAGTGATTCTGATCACCCATTATATGGAAGAGGTTGTAGATGCAGACCACGTATTCGTAATGGATCACGGTCATGTGGTAATGCAGGGAACACCGAGAGAAATCTTTTCGCAGGTGGATACTTTAAAGCACTATAGACTGGATGTGCCGCAGGTGACGATCCTTGCTGACGAGCTGAGAAAAAGAGGACTTGATATTCCGGCGGGAGTTTTGAAGAAGGAAGAATTGGTGGAGATATTATGTCGATTAAATTAGAACATATCAATTATGTATACAGTGAAGGAACTGCATATGAAAAGCATGCGCTGAAGGATGTGTCTCTGGAAATCCCGCACGGTGAATTTGTCGGGATCATTGGTCACACCGGCTCCGGTAAATCGACACTGATCCAGCACCTGAACGGACTGATCAAAGCGACAAGCGGAGCACTTTATTACAACGGAGAGAATATTTACGGAGAAAACTATAACTTACGTGAGCTGCGAAATCAGGTCGGGCTGGTCTTTCAGTATCCGGAGCATCAGCTTTTTGAGGTCAATGTACTTCAGGATGTCTGTTTTGGACCGAAGAATCAGGGACTTTCACCGGAAGAATGTGAAAAGCGGGCAAGAGAGGCGTTGCAGCTTGTTGGTCTCAAAGAAAAATATTTCGATCATTCCCCGTTTGATCTGTCAGGCGGGCAGAAAAGACGTGCAGCGATCGCAGGTGTACTGGCAATGCGTCCGAAGGTACTGGTTCTGGATGAACCGACTGCAGGACTGGATCCGAAGGGAAGAGATGAGATCCTGGATCAGATTGCCTATCTGCACGAAAAAGCAGACATGACTGTCATTCTAGTTTCCCACAGTATGGAAGATATTGCAAAATATGTGGATCGTATTATTGTGATGAATAAAGGCAGCGTCATGTTTAATGATGTGCCAAAGAAAGTGTTTGCACACTACAAAGAACTGGAAAGTGTGGGACTTGCAGCACCACAGGTAACGTACATCATGCATGAGATGAAGGAAAAGGGAATGGATGTTCCGACAGATGCAACCACGATAGAAGAAGCAGCGGATGGCATAATGAAAGCACTGAAGAAGGAGAGGACAGCCAAATGATTCGAGACATAACAATTGGACAATATTATCCGGCTGACAGCCGTATCCATAAGCTGGATCCGCGTGTGAAGATTGTATGCACACTGCTGTACCTGATTTCTCTTTTTACATTTAAAAGTATTTTGGGATATGTACTTGCGACTGTGTTCTTGTTTGGATGCATTAAGCTGTCGAAGGTACCTTTTAAATTTATTGTCAGAGGACTGAAGCCAATTATCATTCTGCTTCTGATCACAGTAGGATTTAACTTATTTCTGACACCGGGCGGAGAAACACTGGTCCATGTGGGCTTTATCAAGATCACGGAGTACGGCTTAAGCACAGCGGTTTATATGGCGATCCGGCTGATCTATCTGATCATGGGATCCTCACTTATGACACTGACAACTACACCGAATTCACTGACAGACGGACTGGAGAAGCTTCTTCACCCGTTGAATAAGCTCCATGTACCGGTGCATGAGATTTCGATGATGATGTCGATCGCACTTCGTTTTATTCCGATTCTTCTGGAGGAGACGGATAAGATCATGAAGGCACAGATTGCCAGAGGTGCGGATATGGAAAGTGGAAATCTGATCCAGAAGGCAAAGGCAATGATTCCGATCCTGGTTCCGCTTTTTGTATCCGCATTCCGCCGTGCCAATGATCTTGCAATGGCAATGGAAGCAAGATGTTATCGCGGCGGCAATGGCAGAACCAAGATGAAACCTCTGATTTATAAGAGTGCTGACCACATGGCATACCTGATTACGATTCTGTATGTTGTGATCGCATTTGTTGTTGGAAGATATGTTCCATTCAAGCTGTGGATCTTTTAAGGAGTCATAAGATGAGAAGAATCAGATTAACAGTGGCTTATGATGGAACAAATTATTGTGGCTGGCAGATCCAGCCAAATGGAATTACGATCGAGGAAGTGCTGAATAAGGCAATCTGTAAGCTCACCGGAGAAGAGATTCAGGTGATAGGGGCGAGCCGGACGGATTCCGGGGTTCATGCAAGAGGAAATATTGCTGTGTTTGACACGGAAAGCAGGATACCGGCAGAACGTTTTTCTTATGCCCTGAATCAGCGTCTTCCGAAAGATATTGTAGTTGTAAAATCAGATGAGGTGGATCTTAACTGGCATCCACGTTATCAGGATACTCTGAAAACCTATGAATATCATATCATCAATACGAAAGTGCCGATTCCGACAGAGAGGCTTTATAATTACTTTGTAAGTTTTGACCTGGACGTGGGGCAGATGAGACGCGGAGCGGCTTATCTGGCAGGAGAACACGATTTTGCACCATTTTGCTGTATCCGTACTAATGCAAAGACAACGGTGCGGACAATCACGGATTTGCAGATTCTGCAAAGCGGAGAGCATATTACGATCAGGATTACGGGAAATGGATTTTTGTATAACATGGTGCGCATCATAGCCGGGGTACTGGTGCGTGTCGGAAGAGGATTTTACGAACCGGAAAAGGTAAAGGAACTTTTGGAAGGCGGAGAAAGAACCAGGGAAGCGGTCACGGCGCCGCCGCAGGGACTCTGCCTGATGGAAATCCGCTATCAGAATGAAGAATAGTGCATGAGTCTGCTTTTTAGGCAGGCTCATTTTTTTACAGGAAATTCCGAATAGAAGGTACTACATATCGGAGGAATTTTTGCGATAGAAAAAAACTATAGAGAAGTTAAGCTATTTGGATAAACAATAAGTAAAACAGGCAGTTTTGTTGAAGAAATATTGTGAAAATGTTATCCTAATAATCAGAGGCATTTTGGAAAAACAGCATAGAAACAGGATGTCATTAAAGAGAGAAAAGGGAAGAAATATGAATTATGTAGGAATTGATATCGGATCAACAGCATCCAAGGTTGTTGTTGAAGGAGATAAGAAAGAACATTTCGTACTGCCGACAGGATGGAGCAGCAAAGAGACTTGCGAAAAGATCAAGAATAAGCTGCTTGAGATGGGGGTAGATGTTACCTCAGATGATACAAAGGTAGTTGCTACAGGATATGGAAGAATCGCAGTTGATTTTGCAGATCATGTAATTACAGAGATTACCTGCCATGCCAGAGGTGGTCGTGAACTTGCAGGGGGGGACTGTTCGATCATTGATGTGGGAGGACAGGATACGAAGGTGATCATTGTACAGAATGGAATGGTATCCGATTTCCAGATGAATGATAAATGTTCGGCGGGAACAGGAAAGTTTCTGGAGATCATGGCGAACCGCCTGGGTGTTACGATCAATGAATTATTTGATATGGCGGCAGCAGGAGAAGTTATTCCGATCAGCTCACTTTGTACGGTATTTGCCGAATCTGAGGTGATCAACTATATCGGAGAAGGAAAAAAGCGTGAAGATATTGCAGCCGGAGTTGTAGATTCTGTTGCCAATAAAGTAGTGCAGCTTGCGCAGAAAAAGGAACTTGGAGACAGAGTGATTCTGACCGGAGGACTCAGTCACAGCATTTATTTCACAGGAATCCTGTCAGATAAGCTAGATCAGAAAGTGGAATCAGAAGAGTTTGGCCGTTTTGCGGGGGCATACGGGGCAGCACTTCTTGCCAGAGAAAAGAAAGACAGAAGGAGATAATGAAGATGGAACTGATTAAAGATTTGCCAGAGGTATTTGAAGAATTTGCGGAGCAGAGACAGAAATCATTTCTGGCTGTTAAGGAACTGAAAGAAAAAGGTGTTCCGGTTGTGGGGTCTTACTGTACATATTTCCCGAAAGAGATTGCAATGGCGATGGGAGCAGGATGTGTAAGCCTTTGCTCGACTTCGGATGAGACGATTCCGGAGGCAGAAAAGGATCTTCCGAAGAATCTCTGTCCGTTGATCAAATCAAGTTATGGATTTGCAAAGACAGACAAATGTCCATTCTTCTATTTCTCAGACGTAGTAGTTGGGGAAACAACCTGTGATGGAAAGAAGAAGATGTATGAATATATGTCAGAATTCAAAGATGTATTTATCATGGAACTTCCGAATAGCCAGAGAGAACCGGGACTTCAGCTCTGGAAAGGCGAGATCATCCGTTTCAAGGAATATCTGGAACAGAAATTTGGCGTGACGATCACGGAAGAGCAGATCCGTGAAGCTGTAAAGACAGAGAATCAGGCACGTCAGTCCTTAAAGAAACTTTATGAAGTGATGAAACATGATCCGGCTCCGATCAAAGGACAGGATCTGTTCAAAGTTCTGTACGGAAGCACCTTCAAATTTGACCGTTCCCTGATCCCGGGCGAAGTGAATGCTCTTACTGCGAAGATTGAAAAAGAATATGCAGAAGGCAAGATGGAAGAGAAGAAACCGCGTATTCTGATCACAGGATGTCCGATCGGAGGAGCAACAGAAAAAGTGATCCGAGCAGTAGAAGACAATGGCGGTATTGTTGTGACTTTTGAGAACTGCAGCGGTGCCAAATCAATCGATAAGATGGTGGATGAAGATGCAGAGGACATTTATGATGCAATCGCAAGGAGATATCTCAACATCGGATGTTCGGTTATGACACCGAACCCGAACCGTCTGGAGCTTCTTGGAAGACTGATCGATGAATATCAGGTAGACGGTGTAGTGGATATGATCCTTCAGGCATGTCATACTTACAATGTGGAGACCAATACGATTCGCAAGTTTGTGACAGGTGAAAAGGGAATTCCGTATATCAGTGTGGAAACCGATTACTCTCAGGCAGACATCGGACAGCTGAACACCAGACTTGCTGCGTTTGTTGAGATGCTGTAAATGGAGAGTATGACGAAGAAAAATGAGTTTCAGTTCCGCAGGGCGAATGAGGAGGATCTTCCTGAAATTTGTCGTATGGTAAAGCTTGCCGGAGAAATTGTTCCCGTGAAAGAATGGTTTGAGGCAGAGGATGAAGAATTTCTTGCAAAGCATATCCGCGAGGAAGGATTTACCCTCTTGGCAAAGAAGAATGGACAGACTGCAGCGATCATGATTGTCCGTATTCCCGGAATGGCAGAGGACAACCTGGGAGAATATCTGAAGATTTCCAGGGAAGAAATGAAGCGGGTTGCGCATCTGGAGATTGCTGTTGTAGAACCGGGGTATCAGGGATACGGACTGCAATATGAGCTTTTCTGTCAGGCAGAAGAAATCGTAAAAAATAAGCAGATGCGGTATCTGATGGCAACAGTTCATCCGGATAATATATACAGTTTTCGCAATATGGAAAAGCTTGGAATGAAGGCAGTTCTCGAGACAAAGAAGTATGGCGGGAAACGAAGATATGTTATGAGTAAAACATTAGAATATTAGAAAAAAGCAAAAGAGCTTATGGAAAATGTAATGAAACATTTTCCATAAGCTCTTTTTGAATACAAGTATGAATTGTAAAATGAGAAAGTTTCTTAACTAACAACTTCAATGTTGACATACTGACTTTCGGTAATATAAACTATTCTAAGTTAGAGAATGCAAACAAGAGGAAGTAGAATGAAATTCAAAAATAAAATCATTGTGGTCTGTCTGTGCGCATCTGTATTCGCGGGTGGATGCGGTCAAGGTGGTCAGAATACAACAAAGAGTAAAAATAGTGAAGGAACAGCCAGTTCGAAGGAAAGTACAGAACGAACCTCTCAGGATAATGAGGCATCAAAAGACATTTTTGCAATGGATACCTATATGACAGTGACAGCATATGGAGAAAAAGCACAGGATGCGGTGGATGCTGCTGAAGCAGAGATTGAAAGATTAGATACACTTTTATCAACGGGAAATGCAGACAGTGAGATTGCAAAACTGAATGAACAGAAAAGTGCAACACTTTCAGAAGATGGCGGATATCTTGTGAAGCGCGCACTGGAACTGAATAAGGAAACGGATGGGGCATTTGATATCGCAATTTATCCGGTTATGGAGGCGTGGGGATTTCCGACACAGAATTTTCGTGTCCCGTCAGCTGACGAACTGACAGGGCTTCTGAAGCATGTGGATGCAGCGGAGATCTCATACGATACGGATACAAGAGAAATCTCTTTTGAAGATGACCAGATGAAAATCGACCTTGGAGGAATTGCAAAAGGCTATACTTCTTCTCGGATTATGGATATTTTCAAAGAAAACGGGATTACAAGTGGTCTGGTAAATCTGGGTGGAAATGTACAGGCACTCGGAACCAAGACAGACGGAAGCAACTGGCGGGTTGCGGTACAGAGTCCGGACGACACAGAGGATTATCTGGGAGTTTTATCCATTCGGGATAAAGCGGTGATCACATCTGGTGGATATGAACGCTATTTTGAACAGGATGGTGTGACCTATCATCACATTATTGATCCAAAGACCGGATATCCGGCAGAGAACGGACTGGTATCTGTCACGATCGTAAGCTCGGACGGAACCCTTGCAGACGGACTTTCTACCTCACTTTTTATCATGGGAGAAGAAAAAGCGGCAGAGTTCTGGAAGGCGCACAGTGATGAGTTTGAGGCGATCCTTGAGACAGATGACGGAACGATTTATGTGACAGAAGGTCTGAAAGACAGCTTTACAACGGATCTTAACATGAAGGTTATTACGAAATAATTTGCGTGAAATGAGAGGATAATGAGAGATGGACATCAAAGAAACCGGTAAAAAATTAAAACCGTTTGCACCCGTTCTTTCAGTTGCACTGGTTACGGCGTGCGTTGCAGGCTCTTTAAGTGGATATGAGGCTCCGGTCTATGCAGCGACACAGGAAGAAACACCGGTAAAAAAAGAAGAGACAAAAGAGAAGAAAGAAGAAAAAAAGACAGCAGCCAAAGGATCATTTGACCTGGAGGATGGTGTGTATAAGGGAACCGGAACCGGGTATGCAGGAGACATCACCGTATCGGTACTGATCAAGGACAAGCAGATCGTTTCGATTGATATTCTGAGCTCTTCCGATGATGCGGCGTTTTTCACGCGTGCGAAAGCGGTGATCGACAAGATCATCGAAGGACAGACGCTGGATGTGGATACTGTATCGGGAGCAACGTTCAGTTCCAGAGGAATCATCAGCGCGGTAAAAAATGCGCTGACCGGGGAAAAGGATACCAGTGAGACAGGACAGGCGCAGTCCGGTCAGACAGGGGCGGCGGCAGGAAGCTCAACTAGTGTGGCGCAGGTAGAGGATGCGGCAGCATATAAGGATGGAACCTACTACGGTTCAGGAACCGGATTTGGCGGTCCGCTGAAGGTTATGGTAGAAATCAGCGGAGGAAAGATCGCATCCATCCAGATCGTGGAGAACAGTGACGGAAGCGATTACATTTCCAAAGCAGTTTCTCTGATCGATTCTATTATCGCGAAGCAGAGCACCAATGTGGATACGGTGTCCGGGGCAACCTACAGTTCGGTCGGAATTATTCAGGCAGTGCGGGATGCGCTGAGCCAGGCGGCGGTAAACGGGACATCGGATGGCACACAGGATAACAATAGTAATAACAGCAATAACAATAGTTCGTCAGACGACAATAATTCTACTGTGACCGGAACCGTTCCGTACAAGGAAGGAATCTATTACGGAACAGCAGAAGGTTACAGCGGAGATGTATCCGTTGCAGTCGTGATCCAGGAAAAGACGATCAAAGCGATCCTGATCACAGAAAGCTCGGATGACGAAGCGTTCTTCAACCGTGCAATGGATGTTGTGAAAAAGGTGATCCAGATACAGAAGACAGACGATGTAGATACAGTGTCAGGAGCAACCTACAGTTCCAAAGGACTGTTAAATGCAATCAAGAATGCACTGAAACAGGCGGAGAAAGTGACAAATGGAGAACCCATTGATGAGAAGCCGGATCTGACTGATCTGAAAGAGCTGATCGAGAGAGCAGAAAAGTTGGAAGAAGATAAATACACAGAAACAAGCTGGGCAGTTCTGCAGACCAGACTTGCGGATGCACAAGAAGCACTTGAGGAAACAAAACAGACTATTGTTGATAAAGCAGTAGAAAAGCTGAAAACAGCAATTGCTCAGCTGGAATCAAAAGATGGAAAAGACGAAGAAAATACAAAATATGTCAGTGGAACTTATGATGTGACCGTTTCGTGTACGCCGGATGAAGACGAAGACTTTGAAGAGTATAAGTTGACAATGTCGGTGGAGATCCGCAACGATAAAATTGTGTCAATTACGCATATCACAGGCGATGGCGCAAGCAGTAATGACAGCTATATTAAGAGAGCGGCAAATGGTACTTCAAGCATAAAAGGTGTGGTATCCCAGATCATAGATAAAGGAATGCCGGAGGATATTGATACTGTTTCCCGTGCAACCTGCTCTTCCAATGCAATCCTGGAAGGATGCAAAAAAGTACTGGAAAAAGCAGAAAGACCGACAGATATGGAGGCTGAATAGCAATGAGAGAATTCTGGGTAAGACTGGTAAGTATGCTCGCGATCGTGGGAGTTCTGCTGGGATACAATTCAGTGCTGGATGCGCGTGCGAAAGAAGATGAGATCGCCCGGCTTTCCGCACAGGTTGCCGGAAACGGACAATCAGACAGTGAAAATGGAGGTTCCACAAACTACAAGGACGGAACATATACCGGGGAAGCTGATGGATTTGGCGGAACGATCCAGGTAGAAGTGAAGATTGAGAAAAGCAAGATTGCAGAGATCAATGTGATATCGGCAGAGAAAGAAGACGGAGCATACCTTTCCATGGCAAAGGATATGATTCCGAAGATCATCGATGCACAGAGCGCGGATATAGATACGATCAGTGGTGCGACATTCAGCTCGACTGGAATCAAAAATGCATCGGAACAGGCTCTGGAAAAGGCGGTAAAGTAACGTGAAAAAGATGGATATTCATAATTTAACGGCGAAAGATATAAAAAAATTACATATATGGCTGAGAGCATTGATCCAGGTACTGTATTTCCTGTTTATCCCATCGGTGTATACAGCGGCATTTGCCGGAGTGAAATACATCTTTACACAGATCGGTGCAGGCGAAAAGGTTGCCATGACCTCTTTTGTGACAGTACTGGTTGTGATCTGCATTTACACCATTCTGTTCGGAAGATTCTTTTGCGGATTCGCTTGTGCGTTCGGTACACTGGGAGATGGTGTGCATGCACTCTATGTGTGGATCTGTAAAAAGATGAAAAAGAAACCTCTTCAGATTGCGGATGCATGGACAGAAAAGCTCTGTTATCTGAAATATATTGTACTGGCACTGATTTCAATCTTGTGCTTTGCAGGCGTCTATGGAAAGGGAAAAGGAACCAGCCCGTGGGATGTATTTTCCATGCTCCATGCAGGCAACTTTAAGCTTGGCGGATATCTGGTGGGACTCGTTCTTCTGGTTCTGATCCTTGTGGGAATGTGTTTTGAAGAACGGTTTTTCTGCAGAAATTTCTGTCCGATGGGAGCTGTGTTTTCCCTGCTTCCGGTCCTTCCGTTTTTCGCACTTCACAGAGACCGGGAAAACTGCATCAAAGGATGTAAGGCATGTACAAAGAAATGTCCTTCTAACATCGGACTTCCGGAAGATGGATCGCCGAAGGTAGAAGGGGACTGTTTCCAGTGTCAGAAATGTATCGATACCTGTCCGAAAGGAAATATTCATACCGGAGTAAAAGGACTTCGTGGAAATGAATTCTGGTTTACGATTTTGCGGGCAGTAATCTTACTGATTCTTCTGCTCTGGCTGGGTATATAGAAGATGAAGAAGAAAGATCTGATACTTGGAGCAGGAATTATTGTGATTGCGCTTGCGATGCTGCTTGTGATGCAGCTGACGAGAGGGGAAGAAGGAAATCAGATCCGGGTTACGCTGGATGGCAAAAACTATGGAACCTATTCCTTGTCGAAGGATCAGACCATCGAAGTAAAGGATGGCGATTTTTATAACCGGATCCGGATCGAAGACGGAAAGGCGTATATGGAAGAGGCAAACTGCCCGGATGGATACTGTGAAGAGCAGGGAAAGATCAGCGGGCATACACAGACAATCGTCTGTCTGCCACATAAGCTCGTAGTAGAGGTTCTGGAAAATGAGAATGACCAGAGCTTTGGAACTTCAGATCCGGAAGATGTAGCTCCGGATACGATCGCAAAATGATAAAGGAAAAACAGATGAATAAAAACAAAAAACTTGCCAATATGGCAATGCTGGTTGCGCTGGCGATGATATTCAGTTATGTGGAAAGCTTAATACCGATCAATTTCGGGATACCGGGAATGAAGCTCGGAGTTGCCAATCTGGTGACAGTGACCGGGCTGTACTTTCTGGAACTTCCGGAAGTATTTCTGGTGGTAGTTATGCGGATCCTGCTGACTGGCTTTTTATTTGGAAATGGAATGTCGATCGTTTACAGCCTGGCAGGAGGAATCTTAAGCTTTCTGGTTATGGCATTGATGAAGAGGCTGAAAGGATTTTCCATAGCCGGAGTCAGTATCGCGGGAGGCGTGTCGCACAATATCGGTCAGATTATCGTGGCATCCGTTGTAGTAGAGAATCTGAAACTGATTTATTATCTGCCGGCACTTCTGATCGCCGGTACAGTGACCGGATTCGTGATGGGAATAATAAGTAAAAAGCTGCTTCCGATCGTAAAAAGAGAATCGGAGAGAGTGGCACAGATAGGTTAATTTTTTTGATTATGGGTTAGCAGAAACTAACTTAATAATAAATTTTATCAACAACAAGGAGGTAATTATGGGAAAGGGAACAATTAAGACAAAAGCTATGACAATGGCTGTGGCGATGTCGATGGTAGCTGGACTTTGTCCATCGACGGTGTTTGCGGCAAACAGTGAGGATGTAGCGAAGGTTCAGGATGGAACATATACAGGGACTGCAGAGTGTACACCGGATGAATATGAGGATTTTGAAAAATATGATCTTTCTGTAGAGGTAACGATAGAAAATGGAGTAATCAAATCTATAGGAAATATCAAGGGAAATGGAGCAGAAGATAATAATACTTATATTACGAATGCTGCTAACGGAACGAAAAAGAATCCGACAGGTGTTGTACAGCAGATTATAGATGCCAATGGAACAGATGGAATCAATGCAGTATCAAGAGCGACGTGCTCATCTAAGGCGATCGTTGATGCAGTAAATAATGCATTAGAAAATGCAACTAAAAAAGAAGAAAATAATGTGAAAACAGATGAGCTTCAGGCTGCGATCATAAAAGCAGAAAGTTTAACTGAAGCTGATTATACAGATGAATCATGGAAAGAAATGCAGAATAAGCTGACAGAAGCCAGAGCAGCACTTACAGCAAAAGATCAGACAGCAGTAGATACAGCAACAACAGAGTTAACAAAAGCAATTGATGCACTTGTGCCGAAAACACCAGATGCACAGAAAGAAGTCTATGTATTAATGAACATTCCATATGCTGATTTCTACAAAGCAGATGGAGTGACAGGTGCGGATACTGTTTCATCAGCAACAAAACAGAAGACCAGAGCTTCACTGGCATCGGGTTCTTATCATGTGAACAGTGATGGTTCTGATATTACAGGTGTAACATTTCCGGTTAAGATCAGTGATGCATCTGTATTAGAAAAATATACACAGGTTACTGATGAAAGTGAAGTTACGATTACAACAAATATTAAAGGAAAAGAAAATACTGTTACATATAAAGGACAAGATGCATTATTTGAAAGCGCAAGCTATTCTTATTACACATTAAGTGATATACCGTCATATTATAAAGAGGCAACTGTAAATGAGGATGGAAGCCTCAGCTTTAGCGGAGTAAAGGGAGAAGAACCGACAACTTTGACAAATGCGAAAACTGAATTTTCTACGTCATCAAGATATGGTGATTACCAGTTAGAGATTACGAGTGAGGATCTGAAAAATGTGAATACTGTATATGGTGTAGTGGTCAGCACAAAAGAAGGAAGCAGTTATGGACTTCGCCATGTGGAAAATATCTGGAAGAAAACAAAACTTGCATGGAGTACTGGATTTGTAACAGAATCCCATGGGAACACACTGGATTCAAAAGATTATGCTTCCATGATGGGACAAACCATCAATAAAGTGACCTATTATACAGATACCGGTATTTATGAAATCCCGATGAACCAGAAGGTGCAGACGAAATATGACGGAGAGATCTCGGTTGCCGATGCTTCTGTAAATGCTGAAAATACAATAATCACAGTAAGCGGACTGCCAAGTGACTTTGCAGAAGAATATACAATCAATGGTTTAGATGCGGATGCATATTCTGTAGAGATAAATACAGAAGGAAAGACTCCGACGAGAACGATCAAATTTAACAAAGAAATCGAAAAAGGGCGCTATACAGTAACTCTTAACGATAAAAACGGAAATTATGCACCAATCTCCACAACATTTAATGCTTATACAGAAACGATGCCGGCAAAATATAATGAGAATGACAAAGATCCGGCTGTGGTGAAAGCGGATGGTGTTGATGAAGAAGAATTCCAGACATATTTAAAAAATATTATATCAGTAACTGTGAATGGAAAAGAATATGCAGCTTCCGGAAAAAAAGCAGTAAAACTGATCACAGAAGACGGAAAACTGGATCTTTCACAGGATGCATTTAAAGATGCGAAAGCAGGAGAGGGATTTGCCGTAACAATTGCAGAAGACGGTTATCAGACATACACATTTACTTATAAAGTGCCGGAAGAAGACAGTGAATATTCTTATGTTTATGTTGGTATGAGCTGGTCTGAATACTGGGCAAATGAAGGTGTCTATGCAGCAGGTGATACAGAATCCTCTGCTGATGTAGATTCACGTAATGAGTATGACAAGGGTGCTTTTGATGCAGTAACAAGAGCGACTGCAAATCATGGATTACATCGAGGAAGTTTCCAGTGCAGCGCAGTTATTGAAGATACAAATGGAAACGAATATGATCTTGCATACTGGAATGCAGATGGAAAAGCTGTAATGACAGACGGAAGTGTTTATACGAGATCAACCAATGAAGATAAAAAAGCAGTATTTACAGCTGAAGACGGAAGCTCATTTATCCAGGCTGATTATAAAGTGACAGGTATTAAATATGTTCCGGTCAAAGTAAAGACAGCAGATCTGAATGCATTAAAAGAAAAATATGCAGTTGTGGAAAACGGAGGCACATTAAGTGGAGGATTTTCTGAAAATCAGCTTCAGTCTTACACAGCAATTGCAGATGTAACAGCAAATACAAATGGTCTTAAGACAGCTGAAAAACAGGAAGATGGAAGCTTTGCATTCTCTGAAAGAACAACAGGTTCCTATTCAGGCTTAAAAGACACACAGCTGACAGTGGCATCTGATATCACACCGAATGTCAGAGAGACAAAAGATGTGGGAAGCTTTGGAGAATTTATCCGTGTAGATTTAAATGGAAACTATGGTGGGCTTGGTTCTGCGATGCAGGCTGTTGAATGGACCTATTATGGAGATGATGCAAGCTATACAACACCGGTAAGAACATTTGGAACAAAATTTGCGGCAGATAACTGGATGCATAAATCTATGGGAATACAGCTTGGATTGACAGACTCTCTCAGATGCCAGCTTCCGGAGGAAACGGATGGAACAGGTTACTGGAAACTGACAGTCTATGGACTTGGTTATGCAGATTACAGCTATAGTTTCCAGATCGGAACAGAAAATCTTGCGGCACCAAAAACTGCAACCAAAGAAGATATCAAAGCATTACAGGACAAAATTGACGAAGCAAGCGCATTAAACGAATCTGATTATACAAAAGACAGTTGGGATAATATGATGAAAGAGCTTGAAGAATCGAAAGAGCTTATTGCGTCAGAAAATCCTTTACAGTCAGCTGTAAAAGAGCAGACCTTGCATATGACAGAAGCAATTAAGGCACTTGTGAAAGCAGATAAATATGTTCTCATGAACATCCCATACGCAGAATTCTACAAAGCCGAAACAACAGGTAATGATATTGCGGTAGATGCATTTACTTCTGCGACAAAGAACAAGACCAGAACCAAAGGCCTTGCAGGTGGATCATACCATGAAAATGCAGATGGATCCAAGATTGATGGTATCACTTATGCTGTAAAAGTAGACCCTTCGGTAGATCTTTCAAAATATAAAGAAGTGAAAGACGGTGATTCCGTAGAAATTACAGTTACAAACAGAGGACAGACAACTACTACAACACTGACTGGAAAAGACACATTATTTGAAAATGCATCTTATGCATACTATCCACTTACAGAAGCACCGGCAAACTATAAAGAAGTTTCTGTCGATGCAGATGGAAATCTTGTGTTCAGTGAAGTAAAAGGTCAGGAAGCAACGAAAGTAGAAGGAGTTACAGCTGAACTTTCAACCGAAACATCTTATGGAGATTACGAGCTTGATCTTGATGGACTTCCAGAAGAAATCAAATCAGATAATGTAAATGCAGTTGTAGTAAAGACAACAGACGGAACCGCTTATGGTATGCGTCATCTGGAAAATATCTGGAGAGGTAATGAAATCGCATGGAGTACCGGATTTACAAGTGAAGTACATGGTTGCCCGACATCATCTGAACATTACAAATCTATGATGGGCAAGACCATTGACAGCATTGAGTATTATACAACAAATGGGGGGTATACAATGGATATCGCAGATATCTATGTTCCTGTAAAATCGGAAACTACAAAAGCAGAAGTTGCAGATGCAGACATTAGAGCAGGCAAGACTACAATCAATGTACAGCTTCCAGATGGATTTGATCCGGAATACAGTGTGGATGGACTGGATGTGTTGGTAGAAGGTGATGTACTGACTTTTAAAGCAGCGACAGAGAGCAGAGCAGCAGCTTCTGTAAAACCTGGAAAATATACCCTCACAATTAAAGATAAGAACAAGAAATATGCAGATGTTGTTACAACATTTACATTGACAACAAAAGATATGCCTGCAGCATATGATGCAGAGAACAAGAAACTTGTAGAGGCAGAAGGATTTGACACAGATGCGCTTAAAGCTTATCTTGGAAATATTACTTCTGTAAATGTAAATGGTAAAGATTATGCAGCAAGTGGAAGAGGCTCCGTAGTTATTATCAATAAGGATGGTACGATCAAGACAGATGCAGACCCGTTTAAAGATGCGGTAGCTGGAACAGAATTCCAGATTACAGTAGCTTCAACAGGTTATACAACTCCTCTTACATTTACTTACAAGATAGCAGAGACTCCGGCACCGGCAGAGGTTGATACAACAGCACTGGAAGCTGCAATTGCAGAAGCTGATAACCTTAAAGAAGCAGACTACACAGCAGAAAGCTGGAGTGTATACCAGGCAGCACTGCAGAGCGCACGTACTGCACTGGAAGCAAAGGAAAGTCAGGATGCAGTTGATCAGGCACTTGCTGCTTTAAATGCAGCAAAAGATGCACTGGTTAAAGCTGAAGAAGAACCGGTTGCAATCAATACTGCTTCTCTTGAAAAAGCAATTGCAGATGCAAAAGCGCTTAAAGAAGCAGATTACACAGCAGATAGCTGGAAAGCACTGCAGAGCGCACTTTCAGATGCCCAGAAAGCACTGGAAGCAAAAGAAAGCCAGGAAGCAGTAGATAATGCAACAAACAGCCTGAACAAAGCGATCAAAGCACTTGTAAAGAAAGGCAGCTCATCTGTAAAAAAGACAGATGGTACAACAAATAAATCCAAGACAAGCGGAAGTGATTCCGTGAAGACCGGAGATTCGGCAAGCGTATTTGGATGGTTAGGACTTGCAGTTTCTTCACTTGGAGCTGGTATGGGTGGATTTGCTTGGAAACGCAGAAAAAGAAAATAATAAAAAGATATGATTTTTAACAAATCATAGGATCCGGAAAGTCGGCAGACGGCAAGAAAAAGCCAGTTCTGCCGGCTTTTCTTGCTATTTACCGAACGAGAATGTATAATTTTTGGTAAAAGTATGATTTTTTGCATCAGAAGTATAGTTTTTGATAAATTCTTTATCATGTCTTATCTAAAATAAGAAGTAGGAAGATTATCAGGAATGGGGAAAATGGTATGAAATTATTAAAACTTGTGATTGTAGATGACGAACCAATCCTTCTGCAGGGACTGGTTAAGACGTACAACTGGAATGAGATGGGATTTGAAGTTGCCGGTCAGGCACAGAGTGGGGAGCAGGCAATCGAAGTGATCAAAAAAGTGAAGCCCCATGTCGTACTGACGGATATCCGGATGAAACAGGTTTCCGGTCTGATGGTGATGGAAGAGATCCAGAAGACAGAGCTGGATCCGGTTTTTATTGTGCTCAGTGCGTACCGTGATTTTAATTATGCACAGCAGGCGTGTGATCTTGGTGCATATGCATATCTGCTGAAACCAATCGAGGAAGATAAACTGCAGGAGACCATGCAGGGCGCATACCAGACCTGTATGGAGAAACTGGAGAGCGAAGAGCGTTATGAAAGCTGGGAAAATATGGTCCGAAAAGATTCCACCAGTTTTCTCCAGGTTGTTGTACAGAAATATTTACAGAATAAAATTTCCTATGAAAAAATGCAGGAAGTATTTGCAATCCTGAAAGATGTGATCGAAGAGGGCGACCGTTTTATTGCAATGTGTGTGGATCTTGATCTTACATATAAGATTACGGATGCACTGAATTACGAAGCAGCCAGGCTGGAATTGATACAATCTCTGGAAGAAATGTTTTCAGAGCGGTATTTTTTCTGGCATTTTGAAAAGGCAGAAGGCTGTCATGTATTTCTGATCAAGACAAAGGAAAATGCGTCAGTGCGCGAGATTGCGCAGATTCTGGAACAGGTTAAAAGGGAACAGAAAAGTCCGGTTACTGCATCGATTTCCAAACCGTATAAAGGACTGGATGGAATCCGCCGGAGTTACGAAGAGGCGCAGGGACTTTTCGAGCCAATCTGCAGCAGTGCCACAAATGAGAATACTTTTTCCATACCTGTGAAAAAGGAAGAAAAAGCGGCAAAAAGTGATTGTGAAGAGGCAGGACTTACGATCGTCAATGCTGTTCGGAAGAATGCGTTTAAAGAGTTAAAACAGGCTTTTATTGCGTTGATCTACGCACTTCCGCATGAGGAAGAGCTACAGATTCGTTATATACATAAGGTTATGCTGCAAGCGGAGATGATGCTGAACGATACTTACGGAATGACGGAAAAACTGCAGAAACAGTTCCAGAATTATTATTCGAATATGGAGAGTCTGACAGCAGCACAGGCGGTAGATGTCAGTTATAGGATCCTCGGAGAAGCAATTGAGGAACGGGAAAAATACGCAGAAAGCGGAGAAAATAAATGTGCAAAGGAATATATGACAGTGGCACTTTCTTATATCGGTGAGCATTTGCAGGAGGAAGAACTTTCTATTGTTCAGGTGGCAACGCAGATTTATCTGAATCCGGTATATTTCGGGCGTGTATTTAAAAATACATTTCATATGACCTTTAAAAAGTATCTCTTACAGCAGAGAATGGAGAAAGCAAAGAGGCTGATCCAGGATGGATGTGAGAGTATAGGAACGGTATGTGAGCAGGTGGGAATCAGCAATGCATCCTATTTTTCACATTTATTTAAAGAATATACAGGAAAATTACCGAGTGAATACAAAAAGGATTACGAAGAATGAAGAAATGGGTGATTAAATCCGGAATACAGAGAAAATACCTTCGATATATAATGGGGCTGTTGTTGCTGGCAATTTTGCTGTCAAGCATCGGTGTTTGGATTTATGTAAGGCAGAGTCTGACCACAGAGGTTACAGATAAATATGAATTTTTAAATGAGAAGATGGGGCTGGCTCTGGATACACTGTCAAAAGAGGCGGATGAAGGGACAGCAGAATGTATTACTTACGATCAGGTTCAGGAAAGTCTGAAAAAAGCTTCATTTGCAGATGTGGAAAAGAACTCTCTTCAGAAATATTTTGCCTATATGAATCTGGATCATGTGGCAGAATACTGCTATGTGGATAATAAAAATAATGTTTATGCCAGATCCTACTCGCATATTGATTATGAAGATTTTTCAGACAGCCATCTGGAAGATTACATGGGAGATTCTTATGCGAAAACACAATGGTTCTGGGCAAAGGATACTCTGTTTGGGACGGAGAAAGAAGCATTGTTTATCGGAAGATATGTACACAGCATGGAATACGCCTGCAAACCAGGACTGCTGCTCATCAAGATGAATGACAGCTTTCTGGAAACGATACTTGGAAAGGATCGGAGTATGACAAATGAAGTGCAGATCGGAATTCTGGATAAGAAGGGAAATTTATGTGCTGATTGGTGCCCGAAAGGGACGAAGATTTCGGATGCGGTAAAACAGGAAGTCTATAAGATCAGCGCACAGGAAACGAGTGGTATTCTTGCAAAAAGCCGGAGAGTGAGCGGTGGTGTCTGCTCCATTTACAAAGAAAGCAGCTCTGAAATGACGGTGTTCACAGTCGTTCCGTCGAGTGTAATGACGCAGGGAACGATGAGGGTACTTACGGTGCTGATCGGGATTTATCTGTTTGTGGCAGTGGTAGCGGTTGTGCTCAGTATCTATTTTTCCAAGCGGTTCACCAGTCCGATCCGGGAGATCAGTGAAGAGATGACACAGTTTGACGGAAATGATTTCAGTCGCCTGATTGAACTGAATACCAATACAGAACTGGATCAGATCGGACATTCCTACAATAAGATGCTAAAAAATATTGAGAATCTTCTGGCAGAGATCAAAGAACAGGAAGGGGTGCTCAGACGGACGGAGTTGAACATGCTTCTGGCACAGATCAACCCACATTTCCTTTATAATACGCTGGATACAATTTACATGCTTGCGCGGATAAACGGAGAAGAGACAACCATGAAGATGATACAGGCACTTTCCAAATATCTGCGTCTGTCACTCAGCAAGGGCAGTGATATCGTGACGGTGGAGGACGAACTGGAAAATGTAAAGAGTTATATGGAAATCCAACAGATCCGGAATGCAAATCTGTTCCGGTATGAGATTGAGTGTAAGGTGGAAGAGAAGAGTACGTGGATGCTGAAGCTGATCTTGCAGCCACTTGTCGAGAACGCGATCAAGCACGGATTCTGCGAAATTTATGAGAATGGTCTGATCCGGATTGAGATTGCGAGGGAGGATAGCCAGCTGAAAATCGTGGTATTCAATAATGGGAAGCCGATTGACCGGGAAATGATGGAAAAGATCAATGCCTTAAACGGGCATCCGATTCTGGAGGCGAAAAAATGCTTCCAGGATAAGGAACACGGATATGGAGTGGTGAATGTACTGACCAGACTGCGGCTGAAATATGGAGAGGATGTGCTGTTTTACTATGAGGCAGAAGAAAATGGAACTCGGTGTACAATCCAAATTCCGGATGACGGAAAGGAGAAACGTGATTTATAGAAAATATTTGCAATCGGTGTTTTGTATCGCACTGGTTCTGACAGTGCTTACCGGATGTGGTAAAAATACGGGGCAGACAAGCCGGAGCACAGAAAAAAAGGAGATTGATATTCCGATCATTCTGACGGTAGATCCGACTTCCGGCAAGAAAACGGAACAGGATGTCGTTGATGCATTTAATGAAGAATATGCCGGTACGTATCATATGCAAGTAGAATGGATCATGGAGACGGAAGAGGAATACCGAAAAAATCTGAAACGGTTAAATGTCACAGACGAGCTTCCGGCTGTGATCTATGATGTGCGCACCCTGCCGTCCTTTTATCAGATGATGGTTGCGGATGGACGGATCGAGAATCTGAGTCCGTATCTGGAAGAGGATGAAAAGTGGAGGAATATGATCGAACCGGCGGTGATGGAAGGCTGTACGGATGAGGATGGCAATATCTATCTTGGACCGATCAGTACGGCGGCATTTGCGTGCGCCGGCATGTTTTGGAATCCGGAGCTTTTTGCGGAAGCAGGGATTGAGAAATTCCCGGAGACATGGGAAGAATTTTGGGACTGCTGTGACCGGCTGCAGGCAAACGGAATCACACCGCTTGGACTTCACACTGAAGGAACCGGCTGGGCGCCGATGCTGATTGCAACAGCAGAGGCAGCACACACGGAAGAAGGCTATGCATTTATGAAAGAGCTTCTCCCAGAAAGCTATTCCAATGATACCGGTTTTGAAATTGCAGAAACCTTGCAGAAATTGTTTCGGTATACAACAGAAGATGCAATTCATGCAGACTACGATGTGGCATACAATAATTTTGTCACAGGAAAGGTGGCAATGATTCCGAACGGATACTGGATGATCGACCAGTTGCCGGAAGAATGGAAAGAAAAGGTAAGATTTTCCGCATTTCCGGGAAATAAACTGATCGCCTCACCGGAAACCTTTGGCTGGGCGGTGGTTTCCACTTACAGCGAGGAGGTCAAAGAAGGAGCGGTTGAATTTTTGAAATTTCGCACGAAATTCAATCTGGAAGAGAAGAAAGAGCTGATGAACAAGAACGGACGCACTGAAATCAGCCAGCTCCTTCAGGATTATGTAAATGCCTACAATAACAATCCGCAGATCGTTCCGAACTATCAGGTGAAATGGAACTCCATCCTTCAGGAAGAGACGATCGGGGAGTGCCTGCCACAGCTTGCCGCCGGGAAAATGACGCCTGCGCAGATGGTGGAGACTGCCGATGAAAGTATCCGGGAGTATGAGAAAGAGAGATGATGTGAGGAGAAGACTGTTGGTGTCATTTTATCAATAACAAATTTTTTATATTTCGAAAAGTATATTTTTTGTTAAAGGAGGTTTGCGATTTGTTACAGCCTTTGATTGGATTCTTGCTATTATTTAAGCATAGAAAAGAAATCCAGACGAGGAGGAACGAAAATTATGAAAAACAAAAAAAGATGGCTGGCACTGGGGCTGGTAGGAATCATGACACTTGGATGCTTTGCAGGATGTGGAAGCAAGAGCGATGGCAAGAGTGCAGACGGTAAAGGGGACAGCAGCAAAGGATCTGTATATTATCTGAACTTCAAACCGGAGCAGGATGAACAGTGGCAGCAGCTGGCAAAGGATTACACAAAAGAGACAGGTGTAGATGTAACGGTTGTTACAGCAGCTTCCGGAAACTATGAAACCACTCTGATGAGTGAAATGGGAAAGAGCGGAGCACCAACATTATTCCAGGTAAACGGACCTGTAGGACTTGCAAACTGGAAAGATTACTGCTACGACTTATCAGATTCTGATATTTACAAAGAACTCACAAGTGATGATTATGCACTGAAAGACGGAGATTCTGTAGCAGGTATCGGATATGTTATTGAAACATACGGAATTATCACAAATAAGACATTATTAAAAGAAGCAGGATATACACCGGATGACATCAAATCTTTTGCAGATCTGAAAAAAGTAGCAGAAGACATTACAAATAGAAGTTCTGAACTTGGATTTTCTGCATTTACTTCAGCAGGTATGGACGGATCTTCTGACTGGAGATTCAAGACACACCTTGCAAACCTTCCGATCTACTTTGAATATCAGGATGAAGGAATTAACACAACAGATGCAATCAAAGGCACATATCTTGACAATTATCGCGATATGTGGGATCTGTACATCAACAACAGCACATGCGATCCAAAGGATCTTGCTGCAAAGACAGGTGACGATGCAAGAAATGAATTCCTGAATAAAAAAGCTGTATTCTATCAGAATGGTACATGGGAATATACACAGCTGATCGATGGCGGTCTGACAGATGATGACCTGACCATGCTTCCGATTTACTTTGGTGTAGGCGATGAAGCAAGCCAGGGACTCTGCACAGGTACAGAAAATTACTGGTGCGTAAATAAAGACGCAGACGAAGCTGATATTCAGGCTACATTAGATTTTATGGACTGGTGTGTAACTTCAGATGAAGGAACAAAATGTATGGCAGACGATATGGGATTCAACATTCCGTTTAAGAAAGCTCAGGAATCTCAGAATCTCTTTATCAAAGAAGACAAACAGATGACCGAAGACGGAAAGACTCCGGTAGCATGGAACTTCTCAACAATGCCTTCAGAAGAGTGGAAAAATGGTGTTGGATCTGCACTGACAGCTTATGCGGCAGATCAGACAGATGCTAACTGGGATGCAGTAGTAAGTGCATTCGTAGATGGATGGGCATCTGAATACAAGCTTGCAAATGAATAAATAAGTTGCATAAAAAGAACTGACCTAGGGGCAGGCGGCCTGCCTGCCCCCTTTTAAGTGAGAGGAGAGCCTGTACGAAGCGGGTTTTCTGGATATGGGAAACTACGTTTTTCCATATAAAAATAAAAAGTGAAATGAGAGCCACCTGGTAGGAAGATCCTTCCGGGCAAAAGGAAAAGAGGAGGATTTCTATGGAAAAGGCACTGAAAAAACATGCACCAATATTTGTTCTCCCAACATTTCTTGCATTTGTGATCGGATTTATCATTCCGTTTGCACAGGGATTTTATCTTTCTTTTTGTAAGTTTACAACAGTAGGAAATGCAACATTTGTTGGAATATCAAATTATACAGCAGCGATCAAGGATACATCATTTACAAGTTCATTTAAATTTACAGTATTATTTGCGATTGTATCGATCTTATTGATCAACGTACTGGCATTTGGTCTGGCACTGCTTCTGACACAGAAGTTAAAGGGAACCAATATTTTCAGAACTATTTTCTTTATGCCGAACCTGATCGGTGGAATCGTACTTGGATATATCTGGCAGATCCTGATCAACTGTCTGCTTACGATCATCGGACAGCCGCTTCTGGCACTGAATTCTTCAGCCGGTTACTGGGGACTTATCATTTTGATGTGCTGGCAGCAGATCGGATATATGATGATCATTTACATCGCAGGTCTTCAGAATGTACCGGATGATCTGATCGAAGCAGCAGAGATTGACGGAGCAGCAAAGTGGGATATCCTCTGGAAGATCAGAGTTCCGATGGTAATGTCTTCCATCACGATCTGTGTATTCCTGACACTTACCAATTCATTTAAACTGTTTGACCAGAACCTGGCTCTTACAGGTGGAGATCCGAACCATGCGACAGAAATGCTGGCACTGAATATTTACCAGACATTCTACGCACGTGCCGGAATGCAGTGGAAAGGTTATGGGCAGGCAAAAGCAGTGATCTTCTGTGCTCTGGTTATTATTATTTCACTGGTACAGCTGCAAGCAACAAGATCTAAGGAGGTGCAGCAGTAATGAAAAAGAAGAAAAGTATTGCAAATACAATATGGACAGTCATTTTAACAATTGCGGCACTCGCCTGGGTTTATCCGATCATCATGATCCTGATGAACTCTTTGAAAAAAGAATCAGCGATCAGTACAGGAACTGCATTTAAACTTCCGACTGCAGATGCATTTGCAGGAATCGCAAACTATGTAGATGCCATTGCTTCAAAAGGATTTTTAAGCAGTCTTGGATACAGTACATTTATTACGCTTACTTCTGTGGTTGCTATCCTTGTATGCTGTTCAATGTGTGCATGGTATATCACCCGTGTAAATAGTGTGATTTCAAAGATTTTGTATTATCTGTTTGTATTTTCAATGGTTGTACCTTTCCAGATGGTTATGTTCACCTTGTCCCAGACAGCAGATACCTTACATCTGAATATGCCATGGAATATCTGGGTGATCTATCTCGGATTTGGCGCAGGTCTTGCGGTATTTATGTTCTGCGGATTTGTAAAATCGATTCCTGTAGAAATCGAAGAAGCTGCCATGATCGACGGATGTAATCCGCTGCAGACTTTCTTTTTGATCGATATCCATATCCTGAAGCCTACCATGATATCCGTAGGTATTCTGGAAGCAATGTGGGTATGGAATGACTACCTGCTTCCAACTCTTGTACTTGATATTAAGAAATATAAAACAATCCCGATGCTGATCCAGTATTTCCGCGGAAGTTACGGAAGAGTTGAAATGGGACCGATGATGGCAAGCATAATGCTTACAGTAATCCCGATCATCATTGTATATCTGGCAGGACAGAAGTACATCATCAAGGGTGTTGCTGCAGGAGCTGTAAAGGGTTAGAAAAATATAGTATAAATTTGGCGGACAGGTGTTGCTTGTCCGCTTTTTTAGGCTTGACATTTTGATTGAAAAAAGTAATATTTTTACAAAGTGATTGGGACGAAATGACAGGAAATAAATAGAAAAAGCTTGCAAATTTTGAGAGTTTCCGTTAAGATATTGCGAAAATGGTAGAAAACATTGAGAAAGGAAAGAAGGTATGTTTCAGACAATTATTGGGGCGGTCAGCTCATTTATGTACAGCAAACTTCTGGTGATTATGCTGATAGGAGCAGGTTTATATTTTACAATCCGGACAAGATTTCCACAGGCGCGTTTATTTAAGAGAGCCTGTGAGTCCGTGATGGAGAAGCCGGACGATAAAGAGGCAATCTCATCATTCCAGGCATTGATGGTTTCAACGGCATCGAGAGTAGGAACAGGAAATATTGTCGGGGTGTCATCAGCAATCTGTATTGGGGGATTTGGTTCTGTATTCTGGATGTGGGTGATTGCGATCATCGGAAGTGCGTCAGCACTGATTGAAAGTACGCTGGCACAGATTTATAAGAAAAAGGGAGAGGATGGGAAATGCTATGGTGGTCCGGCTTATTATATCGAGGCGGCGCTGCATTGTAGACCACTGGCAATCGTGTTCTGCATTGCCATGATTATGACTTATGCATTTGGATTCAATATGCTGGCATCCTATAATCTGCAGTCTACATTTTCCGGATTTTCTTTTTATGATCCGAAGGTAAGCCCATGGATCATAGGCGGGATTCTGGCAGTTCTGACCGGATGGTGTCTGCTTGGCGGCGGTAGCCGTATTGTAAAGGTGACATCGACGGTTGTGCCGGTGATGGGACTTGCATATATCGGGATTGCGCTGATTGTGGTTATCATCAATATCCGTAATGTACCGGAAATGTTCCTGCGTATTTTTGAGGAAGCGTTTGATTTCAAAGCAATTTTCGGAGCATTTGCAGGCTCCGCAATGATGCAGGGAATCCGCCGGGGACTTTATTCCAACGAAGCCGGAATCGGTTCGGCACCGAATGCATCAGCTTCTGCAAATGTCAGCCATCCGGTCAAACAGGGACTGGTTCAGATGTTGTCTGTCTTTATCGACACGCTTTTGCTGTGCACGGCAACAGCGATGATGTGTATGTCATCCGGCATTGATCCGACAAAAGAAATGCAGGGCGCGCCATGGGTTCAGGCTTCCCTTCAGGAGTCACTGGGAACATTTGGACCGGTATTTATCACAGTGGCGATGGTATTTTTTGCGTTTACAACGTTGCTTGGAAATTGCTTCTATTGCGACAACCTTCTGACCTATATCCATAAAAAGGAACCAGACAAAAACTTTATGCGAGGGTTCCGTCTGATATCGGCATTTGTTGTATTTTTAGGGGCAGGAATGGAAATGTCACTTTTGTGGGATCTTTCGGATGTACTGATGGGCGTGATGGCTCTGATTAATATTCCGGTGATCCTGATCCTGTCCGGGACGGCATTTAAGGCACTCCGGGATTATGAAGATCAGTTGAAGCGGGAAGTAAATCCGGTGTTTAAAAGTGCGGATATCGGGCTTGCGCAGAAGACGGATTTCTGGAATTAGGGAATCTGGGAGACTGAACAGGGAAATAATGGAAGTCTGTGAACTGGATTTTACAAAATCTGTATTATGAAAATTTGGTGTGAAATCCGGCTTGACAAATTTTGACGGATACGGTAGTATGACAAAAGAAGAGAAAATTACAGGCTATGAAGAGAACAAGTAGCAGATGACAAGGCTCAGACAGAAAGTAACCGGTTGATGAGAGGTACACGAAGAGTCAGATGCGAATACATCTCGGAGCTTCACACCGAACGCGCGGAAGTGTAAGTAAGCTGTGACGGAGTGGCGGACGTTATACCTGCTACGGTAATGTTAGTTACTGACTGAGGCATTCGGTGCGAGCCGGATGTGAATTAAGGTGGTACCACGAGAGAATATACCTCGTCCTTAAAGGCTGATTGGCCGGAGGACGAGGTTTTTTGTTGGAAATTTTTGAAGGGTGGTTTAAGGGGGACGCCATCCGGAATCTATTTCTATTTGTCTGCGGGTTCGGCGACTGATACTTCTAAGATTTTGAAAATTTGTTAAGGGCATGATTGAAAATCCATAACTCGCTGCGCTCAGACAGATGGATTTTCAATCATAACACAAATTTCCAAAACCTAAGAAGTATGAGCATCCGCCTGCACATGCAGTCAAATAGAAATGGATTCCGGATGGCTGACATCCTTGAAAAACTTCGAAGAGTTCCGGACAGGGACGCCTCCTTCTCCTGGCGGAGAAAATTGGCTGTGAATAAGATAAAAAGATTGGTAAGAGAAAGGAAATTAGGAAAATGGGTATTTATGAAGAGCTGCAGGCCAGAGGATTGATTGCGCAGGTTACGGATGAGCCGTTAATTAGGGATCTGGTGAATAATGGGAAGGCTACGTTTTATATTGGGTTTGATCCGACGGCGGACAGTCTGCATGTTGGACATTTTATGGCGCTGTGTCTGATGAAGAGACTGCAGGAGGCTGGAAATAAGCCGATCGCTCTGATCGGGGGCGGTACTGCTATGATCGGGGATCCGTCTGGCAGAACGGATATGCGTCAGATGATGACTCCTGAGACAATTCAGCACAACTGTGATTGCTTTAAGAAGCAGATGAGCCGTTTTATTGATTTTTCAGACGGGAAAGCACTGATGGTAAACAATGCAGACTGGCTGATGGATCTGAATTATGTGGAAGTACTTCGTGAAGTAGGAGCACATTTCTCTGTAAACCGTATGCTGACAGCAGAGTGTTACAAGCAGCGTATGGAAAAAGGACTGAGCTTCCTTGAGTTTAACTACATGATCATGCAGAGCTATGACTTCTATATGTTATACCAGAAATATGGCTGTAATCTTCAGTTTGGTGGAGATGATCAGTGGAGTAATATGCTTGGCGGTACAGAACTGATCCGTCGTAAGCTTGGTAAGGATGCAAGTGCAATGACAATTACTCTGCTTCTCAACTCAGAAGGTAAGAAGATGGGTAAGACACAGTCTGGAGCTGTATGGCTTGATCCGGAAAAAACTTCTCCGTTCGAATTCTACCAGTACTGGAGAAATGTGGCAGATGCAGACGTTCTGAAATGCCTGCGTATGCTCACATTCCTTCCGCTTGAGCAGATTGATGAGATGGACAAATGGGAAGGTGCACAGCTTAACACAGCAAAAGAAATCCTTGCATTCGAACTGACAAAACTGGTTCACGGCGAAGAAGAAGCTACGAAGGCACAGGAAGGTGCACGTGCACTGTTTAGCTCAGGAAATGCAGCAGATATGCCGACAGCAGAGCTTTCTGATGAAGATTTTGCAGACGGGTCTGTCGATATCCTGACACTGCTTCACAAGAGTGGACTGGTTGCTTCCAAGTCAGAAGCACGCCGTGCCGTACAGCAGGGTGGAGTTGCCGTTGACGGAGAAAAGGTTTCCGATATTGCGACAACATTTACAAAAGCAGACTTTGAAGGTGAAGGAAAAGTTGTAAGAAAAGGAAAGAAGAATTTCCGTAAAGTAATCGCAAAATAAGAGGGTTAAAACATGAGTTTTGTAGAAGTAAAAGCAGAAGAATTAAAAGACAATCCATTTGACCTGATCGGAAAACAGTGGATGCTTATCACAGCAGGAAATGCAGGAAAATGTAATACCATGACAGCAAGCTGGGGCGGTGTCGGTGTGATGTGGGGAAAACCTACAGCAACAGCTTATATCCGTGATTCGCGCTTTACAAAAGAATTTGTTGACCGGGAAGAGATGTTTACACTGACTTTCTTTGGAGAAGAATATCGAGAAGCACTGAATCTTTGCGGAAGAGTATCCGGAAGAGACGAGGATAAGATTAAAGAAGCCGGGCTGACACCTTATGAGGTAGATGGAACTGTTGCATTTGAAGAAGCAAAAATGATCTTTGTATGCAAGAAAGTATATGTGCAGCGTATGGGCGAAGAAAACTTCGTTTGCAAAGAGAATCTTGACAGATGGTATCCGGACAAGGATATGCATAACATGTATATGGGTGAAATCCAGAAGATTCTTGTAAAAGAGGATTAATTTATGTGTGCGAGAACACAAAAAATGCAGGTGGTGCTGGCTTCGGCATCACCGCGAAGAACAGAGCTGCTGGAACAGGGAAATATAAAGCATGTAGTCATGCCGTCACACTGTGAGGAAGTAATTACATCCCAGGTTCCAAGCCAGGTTGTGGAAGAACTTTCTGTTCAGAAAGCAGAAGATGTCTATCAGCAGTATGAAAAAGAGCATTCAGAAGATTTTCTGGTGATCGGCTCCGATACAGTAGTTGCCGCAGACGGAAAGATTCTCGGAAAGCCAAAGGATAAAGAGGAGGCATCTCAGATGATTTCCATGCTTCAGGGGAAGGAACATCAGGTTTATACAGGTGTTGCACTTCTGATAAAGAAGGATGGGAAAAAGATCCGGAAGACATTTCATGAATGCAGTGATGTGCATGTATATCCGATGAGCAAGGAAGAAATCCGGGAATATATTGCGACAGGAGAGCCGATGGACAAGGCAGGAGCCTATGGAATCCAGGGCGCATTTGGCGTGTATATCCGTGGGATTGAAGGTGATTATAATACGATCGTGGGTCTTCCTCTTGCGAGAGTCTATCAGGAAATGAAGGAATATATTTATTAAAAAAGAAACCGGGAGAGATGACTTATTGAGAAAGTCATTTCTCCCGGTTTTTTAGGATGAAAAAGTTTTATTTCAGATACTGCACACTGTATGGTGGCATTTCGAGCTGTCCGTTCATCTGGATTTCATTTCCGGTGAGCAGGTCGGTCATTGTGCCTCCGAGTTCTCCATTGTGCGCAGTAAACGGTGCGTCCGATGCATTGATCGCAACCAGCATCCGTTCATCATCGGTCCGACGCTCAAAGATGAGCTGATGGTTGGTCAGGACAACATTGCGGTAGCTTCCGTGGCAGAGTGCATTGCTTCCGGTTCTGACGTGGATCATTTTTTTAATCTCTTCGGTCAGTTCATTTGGCTTTGGTTCTTCAAAGCATGGACGAAGGGCGTAGTCATTATTTGGTGCTTTTACCCCTTCCTCACCCCATTCACTTCCATAATAAATACAAGGAACACCCGGCATACCAAGAAGAAGTCCGTAAGTCAGCGGCAGGTGGTTCTTGTTGGTCAGGATACTTGCAATTCGGGTTACATCGTGGTTGTCAACAAAAGACATCAGATGCTTTCCGCGGTAAATGCACCATTGTTCCGGTCCGTACTGACGATTCAGAGAGTGCGCGATCTCAAACATGTTCATGCTGTTGAAGCTGGAATAAATACCTTTATAGCATTCATAGTTGGTGCAGCTGTGCAGCATTTCGTCATTGACGATCTGATTGTAGTCCCCGAAGAGAACCTCTCCGATCAGGGCGAAGTCAGGTTTTAATTCCTGGCAGAAACTGCGCAGACGTTTCATGAAATTGCGGTCCAGGCAGTATGCAACATCAAGCCGGAGACCGTCGATGTCAAATTCATCGATCCAGCCTTTTACACATTCCAGGAGATAATCTACAACAGCAGGATTGGCAAGATTCAGTTTGACCAGTTCAAAATGTCCTTCCCATCCCTCATACCAGAAGCCGTCATTGTAGCAGGAATTACCATCAAAATTGATGCAGAACCAGTCCTTGTATGGAGAATCCCATTTCTTTTCCTGTACATCCTTAAATGCCCAGAAGCCGCGTCCTACGTGATTAAACACACCGTCAAGAACGATTTTTACATTGTGTGCATGGAGATCTTTGCATACTTCTGCGAAATCTTCATTGGTTCCAAGACGGCAGTCGATTTTTTTATAATCCCTGGTATCATAACCATGATTGTCTGATTCGAAAATTGGATTTAATAATATAGAAGAGATACCTAAGGATTCCAGATAACTGCTCCAGTCCTTTAATTTTAAAATCCGGGATACGGTTTTGCCGTCATTTGCGGTCGGAGCACCACAGAATCCAATTGGATAGATCTGATAAAAAATTCCTTCATAAGCCCACATATTCTAGTACCTGCCTTTTAGTCAAAATTTGGATAAAAATCCCATACATCTATTGTATCAGATAGAGTCAAATGATGGTATACTATTTAAAGCAAAAGTGGAATTTGTAAAAAATGTAATGATATGGTAATGTTTTTGAAAAAAGGGGAAAGGGAAGACATTTTTTGGTTGCAATTTATAGTAGCTTTTATTATAATTTAGGGTGCGTGAAAAGGTATTTGTGCATAATAATGCACAAATCATGGAGAGAAAAATGTGGCAGTTTATACTAGGAAGTACAGGATTTATTCTGTATTTTATTTATGATATCAACAGTGTTCGGATGAAGAATGCAGTATTACAAAAATTTTTTGCAGCTGGGAGTATTCTTGTTGTAGTATCGCTGATTGCAGAGCTTTATGCAGCATGGGGGAGCTGCCATCGAAAGATCGGAACAATGACCGGATTTGGATTAGGAGGATTCCTTTTCCTTTGTCTGCTCATTTATACGTTGTTTTTTGCGCTTCCCTTTGAAGAAACCTATTGTGAAGAAAATAAACTGCGTGCGGCTTATACGGAAGGTATGTATGGATTGTGCCGCCATCCTGGTGTTTTATGGTTTGCAGGAGCATATCTGTGCATGTGGGGAATGGTCGGTGGATGGAAACATGGGATTTATTTTTTACTTATGATTTTCTGGAATTATCTGTATATTATTTTTCAGGATCTGTGGACATTCCCACGGACATTTTTTAACTATAAAGAATATCAGCAAAGTACACCGTTTCTGATACCGAACAGAAAAAGTATACGGGTGTGCCTGCGTACTATCAGAAAAAATGATTGATCTGGAGCGGACAGTCTATGAATTTAAAAGAAAAATTAAAAAAACAACAGTATAATGAAATATGGCAGCAGTACTGTGGATTTCTGGATCTGTCGATGGACGGTTACATGAAAATCCAGCGGCGGCTGATGGAAGAACAGATCCAGCTGTGGAGTAACTGTGGACTTGGACAGTCGATTTTGAAAGGAAAACATCCCCGAAATCTGGATGAATTCCGCAAAATGGTACCGCTGACGGAGTATGAAGATTATGCAGACATTCTTCTGACCAAGCAGCCTGATATGCTTCCGGGGAATCCGGTGATCTGGATTCAGACAACCTGGGAAGGCGGGAAACATCCGATTAAGGTTGCACCGTATACAAGAAGTATGCTGGATACCTACCGGAATAATGTGACAGCATGTCTGATTTTATCGACCAGCAGGAAAAAGGGTTCTTTTGATGTTGCATCTACGGACAAATTTCTGTATGCGCTGGCACCGCTTCCGTATGCTACCGGACTTTTTCCACTGGCACTCGGGGAAGAAATCGATATCGAGTTCCTTCCGGCAGTAAAAGATGCTGTGAATATGAGTTTCAGCGAACGAAACAAGCTGGGATTTAAAATGGCGATGAAAAAAGATCTGGGATTTTTCTTTGGTCTTGGAAGTGTGGCTTATGCGGTAAGTCTGAGCCTTTCTTCGATGACCGGTGGCGGCGGTATCCAACTATCAAGTCTTCTGAAATGCAGACCGCATATGATCTTCCGTATGATACAGGCAAAATACCGCTGCAAAAAGGAGAACCGGCAATTACTCCCAAAGGATTTATTCCATTTGAAAGGGTTCATGGTAGCAGGTACGGACAATCAGTGCTATAAAGATGATCTGGAAGAACTCTGGGGAATCCGGCCGATGGAATTGTTTGCCGGTACGGAACCATCTATAATGGGGACAGAGACCTGGACGAGAAAAGGAATGTATTTCTTCCCGGATACGGCATTTTATGAATTTATCACAGAGAAGGATATGTTGAAAAATCATGAAGATCCGTCTTATATTCCGCCGACATATCTGATGGATGAAGTCCAGCCGGGAGAAAAATATGAGCTCGTATTTACGATTTTGAAAGGCGGTGCATTCGCGAGATATCGCTGTGGTGATATGTACCGGTGCGTTGGACTGGAAAACAGGGAAGATGAAACACAGATCCCACGTTTTGAATATGTGGACCGGGTACCATGGATCATTGATATAGCAGGATTTACAAGGATTTCAGAAAATGGGATCCGAAATGTCATTCGTCTGTCAAAGCTCCCGATCACAAACTGGGTTGCGGCAAAGGAATATAATGAACAGAACCGCCCATATCTGCATATGTATGTAGAACTGGAACGGGAATCCTTGCTGAACAGTGCCATGAGCGCCGATATTTTAAAAGAGTTACTGAGTACATATTTTAAATATATTGATCAGGATTACCGTGACTTGAAGAAAATCCTGGGAATGGATCCTTTACAGGTTACAATTTTTACGTGCGGAACATTTGAAACTTATGAAAAAAAGACTGGGAAAAAACTGCAACAGATGAATCCTTCTTATTATGATTTGAAGGCGTTGCTGGAAGTGCAGGAATGTTTGAACAAAGTGAGATAAGAGGGAATTATGGGAACCTATGGATATATTTCAATCATAGCAATGGTGTGCTATGGATTTATGCTGCTGATGTTTCTGACAGCGAAGCGAAATAAAATTGTAAATAGCTTTCTGGTAGTGCTGGTTGGACTACTTTTCTGGGCTGGAGGATCGGCATTTATGCGTGTCCATCTGTGGCCAAGTTATGAATTCTGGTATCAGGTTTCCCTGCTTGGAATTTTACTACTGCCGTATGCATATTATTGCTTTATCCTGGCATTTGGCGGGGTGAAAAAAAGTCTGCCAGGGAAAATATATCTGGCTGTTATGCTGATCTGTTTTGTGGTAAATATCCGGCATGGGGTATTCCTGGGATGCCCGAATGTGGTGGAAAAGAATGGGCTTCCTACTTTTGTGTATGAGATTAAACCTACTATATTAGTACTCTTTTTCCCGGCGGGTATTTTTTTGATTTATCTTTTTCTTATTCTTGTGCGGATCTGCAAAGCGAATCCCAATATGAAAGTACAGTATGAACCGGTCATGGCAGGGGTTCTGGTGTTGTTTGCAGGGAATATGTTGCTTGGAATACCATTCTTCAGTGGATTTCCGATTGATATTTTAAGTGGCGTTGTAAATGTATTTTTTCTGTTTTATGCACTGATACGCAGACGTCTGTTCCGGTTGCAGATGCTGGCATCGCCCAGTCTGTGTTACGGTGTAGGATTCTTGTTTTCTGTTATTGTATTTTTAAATATAATTCCATATTTGCAGAAAATCTTCCATATACAGATGGATAAGAATACAACGCTTTATGCCCTTGTTTTTGCAATTGTGTTTCTGGTGATTTATGCGCTGTTTACTTTTTTGTGGAAGCTTCTGGTACGCAGTGTGTTTGTCAAGGAAGAAAATTATCAGACAGAAAAAATCAGGGAGTTCAGCTCTGCAATTTCGAAGACGCTGGATTTAAATGAAATTCTGGACAAAACGATCAGTGTCATGAAAGAACTGATGGATGTTGGAAATATCTATATTTGTATGCAGGATGCACCAGGACAGCCATATCGGGGAGTGGCAAGTGATCAGCCACTGAATGATCTGACATTTACGATGGAAGAAGAAAACCCGATGATCCAGTGGCTGAAAGAACATGAAGAGCCGATCATTTACCGGGATTTTCGTTATACTGTGGAGTATAAGTCGATGTGGGAGAGTGAAAAACACCGGCTGGATAAGACGCATATCCGTTACTGTGCAGGACTGAAAGATGGAGAATGCCTGGTTGGTGTGATTCTGATCACAGATGCTTCGGCAAAAAAACGGCTGGTATATGATGAGGTGCAGCTGATCTCATCTGTTACGTCGGTTGCATCGATTGCGATTAAGAATTCAAGATTGTACGAGAGAGCCCGTCAGGAAGCCAGAACAGATGAGATGACCGGATTACTGAACCGGAAGTATTTCTACGAAGTGCTGAATGAAGAGCTTGAGAAAAACAGGGAGGCATCGCTGGCACTTGCGATCATCAATGTAGATGATTTTAAATTGTATAATCAGTTGTATGGGGTGAAAGAAGGAGATCTGTGTCTGCAGCGGATTGCAGATATCATCAGAAGCAGTGTCGGAGAAAGTGGATACACGGCTCGCTATGGAGGAAAGGAATTTGCGGTTCTTTTACCGGGATATGATCTTTTTTCTGCCAGAAATATGGTGGAATCTATTGCAAAACAGATTTACGTTATGAATAACCGCAGAACGGATATGAAGCTGAAAGCAGTAACTGTGAGTGCCGGTATCAGTGCGGCTCCTTATGCGGCAAGGAACGTGAAAGAGCTGATGGAAAATGTAGATCTGGCAGTTTATCATGTGAAACATAATGGGAAAAATGGGATCCAGGTCTTTGATATGATGTTCCGGAACAACAGTGTGGGGAACAATACAAGGAATCGCACCCATATTTATCAGGAGTATGAGGCTACGATTTATGCGCTGACGGCGGCAATTGATGCGAAGGATCACTATACGTTCAGCCATTCCAACAACGTAGCTTATTATGCAACGGCACTGGCATCTGCCCTTGGAATGAACGAAGATATGATAGAGATTATCCGGCAGGCAGCACTTCTGCATGATGTCGGTAAAATCGGCATTCCGGAGTATATACTCAATAAAGAGGGAAAACTGACAGATGAAGAATATGAGGTCATTAAAGGGCATGTAGAGGCATCGATCGATATTATCCGTCACCTTCCATCGCTGGATTATGTAATTCCGGCAGTCATCGGTCATCATGAGCGGTATGATGGAAAAGGATATCCACGCCGGATCGCAGGGGAAGATATTCCACTGACTGCGCGGATTTTGTGCGTGGCAGATTCTTTTGATGCCATGACATCCAAACGATGCTATAAAAAAGCATTTCCTGTTGGAGTGGCACGGGAGAAGCTTCTTCAGGATGCAGGCAGACAGTTTGATCCTGACCTGGTATGTAAGTTTGTTGAATGCCTGGATCATGGCAGTATTACACTGGTGAAGGCAGAAGAAACTGTGGACAGTCTGAAAGAAATGCCGTAGAAAATTCCTACAAAAAAGTGACGAAAACCAGCAAGAAACAGTTGACAAAAGCTTGTCAGTATAATATAATATGCAAGTATGACGTGAGAAGAAACAGTTTGCACCAAAGCCCCGGAGTGAACTTGTTTTCTATAGAATCTACAATGAAAATAATTAGTAAACCGAAATTCATAGGAGGTCAACCAATGAAAACTTACATGGCTAATCCAGATAAGATTGAAAGAAAATGGTATGTAGTTGACGCTGAAGGACAGACACTTGGACGTCTTGCAGCAGAAGTCGCTAAAGTTTTAAGAGGAAAAAACAAACCGGAATTTACACCGCACATTGATACAGGTGACAACGTAATTGTTATCAACGCTGAAAAGATCAAAGTTACAGGAAAGAAATTAGATCAGAAAGTATACTATCATCACTCAGATTATGTAGGAGGAATGAAAGAAACTACATTAAGAGAAATGATGGCAAAGAAACCGGAACAGGTTATCGAACTTGCTGTTAAAGGTATGCTTCCAAAAGGACCTTTGGGAAGAACAATGATCAAGAAACTTCACGTATATGCCGGAGCAGAACATGCTCATCAGGCACAGAAACCAGAAGTTTTAACATTTTAGTCAGAGGTTTGAAAGGAGGAAATAAAAGTGGCAACAGCTAAATTCTACGGAACAGGAAGAAGAAAAAAATCTATCGCAAGAGTATACCTTGTACCAGGTACAGGTAAGATCACAATCAATAAAAGAGATATCGACGAATATTTAGGACTTGAAACTCTTAAAGTTGTAGTTCGTCAGCCATTAGTTGCAACTGAAACAGTTGATAAATTTGACGTTCTCGTTAACGTACGTGGTGGTGGATACACAGGACAGGCAGGAGCAATCCGTCACGGAATCGCAAGAGCACTTCTTGAAGCAGATTCTGATTACAGACCGGTGCTTAAGAAAGCCGGATACCTTACACGTGACCCACGTATGAAAGAACGTAAGAAATACGGTCTCAAAGCAGCTCGTAGAGCACCACAGTTCTCTAAACGTTAATTTGGAGCAAAGTGGCAGCGAGAAAGACGAAGTTTTTCGAGTTCATTTTCAAAAATACAAACCTCAGAAACCTTGTGTTTCTGGGGTTTTTTGTCTGTTTATATTGAAAGAACCCCAATTTCCACATATAATAAAAGACAATGTGTAAAGAAATGAACCAGGGAGAATAATAAAATATGAGTATATTAAATGTAGAACATCTGACACACGGTTTTGGCGACCGCGCCATTTTTGATGATGTATCGTTCCGCCTTTTAAAAGGGGAGCACATCGGTCTTGTAGGAGCAAACGGAGAAGGGAAATCCACCTTTATGAGTATCGTTACCGGGAAACTTACGCCGGACGAGGGAAAGGTGGAATGGGCGAAGAATGTACGAGCAGGCTATCTGGACCAGCATGCAGTCCTTCAGAGCGGTATGACGATCCAGGACGCACTGAAAAGTGCATTTGATCCGCTTTTACAGAAGGAGCAGCGAATGAACGAGATCTGTGAGAAGCTTGGCGAAGTAGATGAGGATGAGATGAATCTTCTGATGGAAGAGCTTGGAACGATCCAGGACGAGTTGACACTGCATGATTTTTACACGATTGATGCAAAGGTAGAGGAAGTGGCAAGGGCACTGGGACTTCTGGATCTGGGACTTGACCGTGATGTTACAGATCTAAGCGGAGGTCAGAGAACAAAGGTCCTTCTGGCAAAGCTTCTGCTTGAGAAGCCGGACATTCTGCTTCTGGATGAGCCGACCAATTATCTGGATGAAGAACATATTGCGTGGCTGAAAAGGTATCTTCTGGATTATGAAAATGCATTTATTCTGATTTCCCATGATATTCCGTTCCTGAATGAAGTGGTAAATATCATCTATCATATGGAGAACCAGGAATTGAATCGCTACGTGGGAGACTATGATCATTTCCAGGAGGTCTATGCAGTCAAGAAGGCACAGCTTGAGGCGGCATACCGCAGACAGCAGCAGGAGATCAGTGAACTGAAGGACTTTGTGGCAAGAAATAAAGCCCGTGTTTCTACAAGAAATATGGCGATGTCCAGACAGAAGAAGCTGGATAAAATGGATGTCATTGAGCTGGCAGCGGAAAAGCCGAAACCGGAATTTAAGTTCCGTTACGGACGGACTCCGGGAAAAATGTTATTTGAGACCAAAGATCTTGTAATCGGTTATGATGAACCACTTTCCAAGCCGCTGAATTTCCAGATGGAAAGAGGACACAAGATTGCGATTGTCGGAACCAATGGTATCGGAAAGACTACATTTTTGAAGAGTGTACTTGGTCTGATCCCGTCAATTTCCGGCGAGTGTGAGCTTGGGGAAAATCTTCAGATCGGCTATTTTGAACAGGAAGTTAAAGGAGAGAACAAGACAACCTGTATTGAAGAACTATGGCAGGAATTTCCGTCATTTACCCAGTATGAGGTGCGTTCTGCCCTTGCAAAATGCGGACTCACTACGAAGCATATTGAGAGCCAGGTAAGGGTACTAAGTGGTGGTGAACAGGCAAAGGTAAGACTCTGTAAGCTGGTCAACAGGGACACGAATCTGCTGATCCTGGATGAGCCGACCAATCATCTTGACGTGGATGCAAAGGATTCTCTGAAAAAAGCGCTTCAGGAATACAAAGGAAGTATTCTTCTGATCTGCCATGAGCCGGAATTTTATCAGGATGTGGTAAATGAAGTGTGGGATATGAGCAAGTGGACGATGAAAGTATTTTAAAAGTGTTGTGCAGAAGACCTTTCGGGACTATCCTGAAAGGCCTTTTTGTGTTACTATTTATGTAGAGCGTATCATTTTGTCATTACTTTTTACAAAGCCGTTATATAAGCTTTACAGAAGTAAGATAGAGCCTGCAAAGTGCAACGTCTATAATAAAACGTGTTTCAGAAAAGAAAGGATGGGATAATATGCCGTCAACCTATGCACATTACATTTTCGGACAGCAGATCAGGGGCAGATTAAGCGGATATGAGAGAAAAGTTATTGATAAATACCCGGAGCTTTTTAATATTGGACTTCATGGACCTGATATTCTTTTTTATTACAGACCGCTTGGCAAGAACAAAGTCAATCAGTTGGGAAGCCGTATGCATAGCGAGAGCGGGGTAAAGTTCTTCGTTCATGCAGCGAAGGTTTTGCATACACACGACCAGTATGAAAAGCATCTGGCTTATGTATATGGAGTGCTCTGCCATTTTGCACTGGATGAGACCTGCCATGGTTACGTGGAACAGGCAGTAAAAGAAACTGGTCTTGCACATATTGCAGTGGAGGGCGAGCTGGACCGTAAGCTGATGATTATGAATGGAGAAAATCCAGTGAGCAGGAGACTGACCGGACATATTGTTCCTTCTATGAAAAATGCGGTAATTATAAAAGATTTTTATCGCGGAATTACAGCAAAGGAAGTCAAAAAAGCACTGAATGGAATGGTATTTTATGACAGGATTCTTGTCTGTCCATCTAAAATAAAGCGGATGGCACTTTATGCAGCACTTAAAGTGGCAGGACTTTATTATGATTTTCATGGGTTTATTATCAAGTATCATGAGAATGAATCCTGCAGGGAACAGATACGAAGACTGCTTCATCTTTATGAAAAAGCAGTTCCGCTGGCAGACAAACTGATCTGCGAATACAAACCGTTTTTGGAAGGAAGCGCCACATTAGATTCTGTATATGCCTACACATTTGGTTCTCAGCTTCCGGGCAAGGAGGATACGTTAAATGAAAACAAAACTGACAAAACAGGAGAAAAACTGGATACTTTATGATGTCGGAAATTCTGCATTCACACTTCTGGCAGCAACCATTTTACCGATTTATTTCAACTATATCGCAGGAAAACAGGGACTTTCGGATGTACAGTATCTGGCATACTGGGGATATGCAGTGTCCATTGCAACCTTGCTTACAGCGCTTGCAGGACCGGTATTTGGAACCGTTGCAGATACAAAAGGCTATAAAAAACCAGTTTTTACAATTGCACTTGGAATCGGGGCAATTGCTTCGGTCGCTCTGGGTTTTGCAAAATACTGGCTGGCCTTTCTGGTAGTTTTTGTCATTGCAAAGGTCGGATATTCCGTAACGCTGGTATTTTATGATTCCATGCTTGTCGATGTGACATCGGAAGACCGGATGGATGAAGTCTCTTCTCAGGGCTATGCGTGGGGATATATCGGAAGCTGTGTACCGTTTGTAATCTGTCTTCTGGTTGTGTTAAATGCAGGGAAGATTGGAATTACAATGGAAATAGCAATGATGGTTTCCTTTGTGATCATCACGGTGTGGTGGGTAATTATGACATTACCACTTCTGAAAACTTATCACCAGAAGTATTATGTAGAAAAGAAGCAGCATGCTTTTTCAGAAAGCTTCAAAAGAATCGGCATTACACTGAAAAATGTAAAAAAGGAGAAGAAGGTTTTCCTGTTCCTTCTGGCGTTTTTCTTTTATATTGACGGGGTTTATACGATTATTGATATGGCAACTGCATATGGATCTGCACTTGGGCTTAGCAGTACAGGACTTCTTCTTGCACTGTTGCTTACGCAGATCGTAGCTTTCCCGTTTGCGATTATTTTCGGAAGACTGGCGCAGAAATATTCTGCAGAAAAGCTGATCACAGTATGTATCGTGGCATATCTTGGAGTGGCAATTTTTGCGATTTTTCTGCATTACCAGTGGCAGTTCTGGGTTCTTGCAGTCTGGGTAGGTATGTTCCAGGGAGGTGTGCAGGCGCTTTCAAGATCTTACTTTACGAAGATCATACCGGCGAACCAGTCAGGTGAATTCTTTGGATTAATGGATATTTGCGGAAAAGGTGCGTCCTTTATGGGAACAACGATCGTGAGCCTGATCTCGCAGCTTACCGGCAATATCAATATTGGTGTGGGGATGATCGCTGTCTTATTTGTGATCGGAATTATTTTATTCCGGAGAGCGGCAGCGCTAGAATAAAACAAAGGATACAATAGATTTATGATGACAGAGCTTGAAAAATATTATAACAAATTCAACGAAGAGAAGCGGCTTAAGAGCCGCCATGGACAGGTAGAATTTATCACCTCAATGAAGTACATTCACAAATATCTTCCTAAGCGGGAGCATGGACAGGTAAAGATTCTGGATGTAGGAGCCGGAACCGGGCGCTACAGTGTTGCGCTTGCCGAAGAAGGGTACGATGTGACGGCGGTAGAGCTGGTGAAATACAATCTGGGAATTCTGAAAAAGAAGAACAGTTCTGTGAAAGCATATCAGGGAAATGCGCTGAAGCTGTCACGTTTTCCGGATAAGGAATTTGACCTGATCATCCTGTTTGGGCCGATGTATCATCTTTATACAAAGGAAGATAAGGTGAAGGCGCTGATGGAGGCGAAGCGTGTTCTGAAGGATGAGGGCACGATCCTGGTGGCTTATACAATGAATGAGTACAGTGTTCTGGTGTATGGATTCCGGGAGAACCATATACAGGAATGCCTGGAAAATGGCAAGCTGGATGCGAATTACCGGGTATGTCCTTCGCCGGAAGATTTGTATGATTATGTGCGCCTGGAGGATATTGACAGCTACAATGAAGCAGCAGGAATGGAACGGATCCAGATTATTTCGGCGGATGGACCCTCCGATTATATGCGTCAGGTGTTAAATACGATGGATGAAAAGACCTTCCAGACGTTTATTGACTATCATCTGACTACGTGTGAACGTCAGGAACTGGTTGGCGCGGGATCACATACAGTTGATATTATAAGAAAGAAAAAAGATGGGGGAATAGAAAATGAAAGTAGCAGATATGCATTGTGATACGATTTTAGCGATTCTGAGAGGAAAGGAACAGGGAAAAGAGATTTCACTTCGTAAAAATAATTTAAATGTGGATCTTGAACGGATGAAAAAGGGGGATTATCTGATTCAGAATTTTGCCCTTTTTCTGGATCAGGAGGATCCGATGCTTGCAGGAAGTCCATTCCGTTATGCAATGAAAATGGCGGATGTATTTTATCAGGAAATGGAGAAAAATAAAGACTGGATCCGACCGGTCACGAAGTATGAAGAGATTGAAGAAAACCGGAAAAATGGAAAGATGTCAGCGTTGTTGACATTGGAAGAAGGAGAAATCTGTGAGGGCGATCCTGCCCTTTTAAGAGATTTTTACCGGATGGGGGCAAGGATGATGACTCTGACCTGGAACTATCCGAATCAGCTTGGATATCCGGCAAAAGCGACTGGCGGAGAATTTGCCGGAAAAGCCTTTTCAGAAGCCGGATATGGGCTTACAGCGCGTGGGATTGAGTTTCTGGAAGAGATGGAAAAACTGGGAATGATCATCGATGTGGCACATTTAAACGATGCAGGGATCCGGGATGTATTAAAGTTCACAAAGAAGCCTTTTGTAGCGAGCCATTCCAACGCGCGACATTTGTGCAGTCATCCGAGAAACCTGAATGATGAACTTCTGAAAGCGATCGGGGAAAGAGGCGGTGTGATCGGGCTGAATTATTATGCACATTTCCTGCGCGACTGGAAAGATGGAGAGACGGTTGTGAGCAGAGCGGAGGATATTGTGGCACATGCAAAATATATCCGTGATATGGCGGGAATAGAGGCTTTAGGACTTGGTTCAGACTTTGATGGTATGAATGGAGAACTGGAGATCGCATCCCCGGCAGATATGGAAAAGCTGGAAGAGGTATTTAAAAAGAATGGATTTGCAGAGAGCGAGATCGAGAAGATCTTCTATAAGAATGTAATGCGGATATATAGAGAAATGCTTGGGTAATTCCAGCAAAGCACATTTATAACATAGAAAACCCGGCTGTGGAGTGATCCACAAGCCGGGCTTTTTACTCTAGCATCTTTTGCAGTGATTACGCAACTGTTACATTAACAGCCTGAAGTCCGCGGTTTCCTTCTGTGATATCGAAAGTAACGTTCTGTCCTTCTTCAAGAGATTTGTATCCTTCTCCTGCGATTCCTGAAAAATGTACGAATACATCTTCTCCGGTGCTTTCGTTTGTGATGAATCCGTAGCCTTTCTGTGCGTTGAACCACTTAACTGTACCCTTGTTCATTAGTAGTACCTCCTAAAAAAATTGATGATGCCGATAAAAATAAAAATCACATATTTTTGTAAGTCATCAGACAGATGTTAATGATTTACAAAAATATGTGAAATCTAAATCTTATCTAAAACACAATTTCAGAATATCACGTGGTAGGATAAATGTCAAATCAAAATAGGAAAAAACTGTGTTTTATCCGTTTGTGAGAAAGTGTTCAAATGTGATCGAATGCAACTGTGTGACCGGAGAATATTCTATGGTGTTGGAAGTACTGTTTCCCAGCACCACAGAGCTGGATAAATTTATTGGAGAATTGCAGCGATTTGGAAGAACAAAGACACTGATCGTATTTTCAACTTCGGTTGAACACAGAGGAATCAATGCAGATATAGAAGAAACACTGGAGAGAGAAATATAATTTCCCGTAAATTGAAAAAGACCCGGAAACAAAAGTTTTCGAGTCTTTTTCTTCTTTAAGGGCTATATAAACAAGCAGTTTGAAATAGTCATTTTGATTATTCAGCAGCGATAGCAACTTCCGGAACAATTGTTTCAGTAGCTTTTTCAGCTGCTTTGATATCTGCAGGTGTTTTTGCAAAACCTTTAAACACGATAGAACCAACAAATCCAGCTAAAGATCCGCCGATCGCAGCAAGTACGATTGCAGCTACAACCTTAAGTGGTGGGTTAAATCCGAATGGAGCTAAAAGTCCAGGAATCGGAGATGCTGTTCCAGGGGCGTTATTGATAATGCCGAGCATAGCTGCTGCGAGTCCGGCAAGTCCGCCACCAAAGAAGTTTGATCCGTAAATCGGAATCGGATTCTGTGTAATAATATCGGCCTGTGTAAGAGGTTCAAGCATTACCGCCATAACATTACTGCGCTCGCCAAGTTTTAAACGGTCGAAAATGATACCGTTTGTGAAAGAACCACCAACACATGCAATTGCTGCAATACCCATTGCAAGTCCATCAAGTCCGAGCATAGCAGTCAGAGCCATAGAACTAAGTGGTGAGGTGCAGATCATCTTCATAATACCACCGAGCAGGAATCCCATGATAAGTGGAGACTGTTCAGCAGCTGCAGAAATCATACGTCCGATGTTGAGCAGTGTTGAATTAACGACCGGATCAACTGCGATGGCAATAATTCTTGCAAGCGGTGCGATTGCAAGAGCACCAACGATCAGATTCAGACCTTCTGGAAGTTTCTTTTCCAGGAACGGAGCTACAAAACCTACAATATAACCTGCTACAAAACCAGGAAGGATTCCGTATCCTCCGACTGCGACACCTGCAACGACTGCAAGTACCGGATTACATCCCATACTGATCGGAACTAAAGTAGCTGCAGCGATTCCCCCGAAGCTGCCGGATACGGTTCCGAGTTCTGAGAAAAATGCAATTCCTAATAAATCACCTGTGATGTAATGGTGAACAGCTTCCACCAGGAACGAAGCAACAGCTGCATTAGCCATTCCAGACATTGCTTCTGATCCTTTTGGAAACTTCAGGCTGAATACAGAGAAGCAGGCTAAAGTGAGAAGCAGTAAACCAATACCTTTTACGATTGTTAACATATGATATCCTCCTTAAAATTTATATTTATTCGCATCAGTTATCGTGATAACATAATAAAATGGAAGTTACAAAAAGATACAAAAAGTATCAAAATGAAATTTATTTTTGGAAAAAACTACAAATACGGGGAGGATTTATTGTATATAATGACGGTAACTATAAGTGATAATGAATTATAGGGAAAATATATAAATAAAAAATTATGTAAAGAGATGAAATAAGAAGCAGGAGAGGACCTGAAAATCAGGCTCTCTCGGTGCATTCCTGAATCAGTGCATTCAGGAAATTTTTAATTTTCACATTGCCGTGCCGTACACTTTTTCCACGGATGAAATCCATTTCCCTTCGGACCTGTTCAAAGTTATACAGGGAGTTGGAGTAGGTTGTAAACGTGTCATTGGCGTAATCCTCAAGACCAAGGTTGGCAAGGTTGACCATTCCCATGTTGGCTGTCCGACGGATCCTTTGTTCCATGGATTTCGGATTGTCACTGAACCGGCTGCAAAGTTCGCTTAAAGTGACATTGTCAACTTTCTGGTTATGCTGGATCAGATAATCGACAAGGGAAATGATATCCTTGCTGCCACGTTCGCCGGTGATGCCAAGCTTTTGGAGAATTCCTTTTAACCGGATAATATAAGGTTTTTCAGCTGTATCATTTATAAATCCCTGTGGCTGTACAAAATTCTGCTGGGTCTGGAAAATCGTCTGTACCTGCTGCAATGTCCGGCGGGCGGTCAGGGATTCACTGACCTTCCGGAGTATGGATTCTACTTCGATACTGTTGATCGGCTTATGAATATAAAATTCAATGCCTGCAGAATAGGCATCTGCGATCATATCTTTGGATGCAACCTGGGAAAGCATAATAAAAGTAAGATCCGGTGCATAAGAGCGGGCACGTTTTACGAAAGTGATTCCGTCTATTTCCGGCATCAGAAGATCAACAATTACGATGTCTGGATTTATAAGAGGAAGATCCGTGAGTGCATCCACACCGTTTTCGGCAGTTCCGGCAATCTCTCCAAGTCCCCGGTCCCGTATAATACGTTTTAATATATGCAGTACATTTTTATCATCATCAATGAGATAGAATTTCATTTATAAACCGCTCCATTTCTCTTTTGGTATAGTAAGTGTGAAAACTGTTTTTCCGGGAACGGAAGTTACCCGGATGGTTCCGCCCAGGCGGAGTTCGATAAAATCCTTTACCAGGCTAAGGCCAAGTCCCCGATTGACCTCGCCGGTTTCATAGTTGATCTTTGTGGAAAAACCAGGTTCAAAGATTTGTTCCATATCCTCCGGATCGATTCCGGGTCCATGATCTTCAACTTCGATAACATAAGCAGAATCCGTGGAGGATTGACGGACAGAAAGCTCGACCAGATTTCCGTCTGCTGCTTCAATTGCATTGTTGAAAAGATTGCGGAAGATTGAGAGCAGAAGATAATGATTCTGTGTATAAAGATTTTCTTCCAGCTGTATATTAAAAGAAAGTCGTTTCCCTTTTGGAAGGGATGCATCCAGGCTGCTTTTCAGAATGGTGAGGATATCATCCAGGCTCATTCCGTCATTTTCAGAATTTACTTTCATTGAAGAGGAAAGTCCTCTTACGATCAGATTGTAGTCTTTTTTGATCTCGTGGACATCCCGTGCGATCTGAAGTGCAGTGCGGGTGAGGGATTCGTCTATATTCCGGTCACTCATATCGTGGTAAAGCCGGTATGCGGTGCTCATGGTGTTCTCTATCATATGTGTGCCTTTCTGCATCAGGACAACTTCACCGTTAAGCTCAGAAATCAAAAGAAGAAGGTTCTGGTATCTCCGTGCATGTTCAGCACTCAGAAGACTGAACTTGTAATGGCTGAGACAGAACAGAAAAAGACCTGCAAGTGCAGTACGCAGAAGCGCAACCAGAAGGACGCCTGCCTGGGACTGAAAAGAAAAAGCGTCCATACCTCTACGGGTCAGCAGTTCTGTTATATTTGCCAGATAGTCAAAAAGAAACATCCAGGGCAGAGAATACATCGAAAGTTCATAGTCATTTTTACGGCAGTAGAGGAAAAAAAGGATTCCGTAGACCAGATAGAAAAACATTTCCGGAAAATAGCTCTGTGGATTCCAGCTGCCAAAGCGAAGCCAGTGCATCAGCGTACGGGAAAAGAAAACACAGAGGGCACTTATCACCGTAACCGGAAGAACCGGATATTTCCCAAAAAGGATCAGAGACATGAAAATGCCAAAAATTCCGATGGAAACACGAAAATCGCTTTCAAAAAGTGAGATGCTGATCTGTGCTCCAATGATAACAGCAGCGCTGACCAGCAAAATGCGGGTATAACGTGAAAAACTTTTGGTCCACATAAGAAAGCCTCCTTTATTCAGATCATCTGTCTTACAGTCTACAGTCCGGTTAATAATTCAACCAGAAATACGCCGGCACATGAAAACAGGGAAACACAGATCAGACTTTTTCTGTTCCATGCAAGGATTAGTGCGATTGCAAAACCAATGGCGGCAGACCAGATATTGGCGGTGGCTGTCAGAATGGCCGGAAAGGTCATAACAGCCAGAGTTACATAAGGTACATAATATAAAAAAGATTTTATAAAAGTATTTTTGATCTCTTTTTGGATCAGTGTCAGTGGCAGCATACGGATCAGATAGGTGACGGCTGCCATGACGAAGATATACATATAAAGATTATGCTTCAACGGAAGAATCCTCCTTATCTTCTGGATTTGTTTCTTCTTTTACAGGGAAGAAATACGCTGCGATTCCGGCAATCAGAATTGTAAGGATAATGATTCTGAAACCAGAAGAAATCTGGCATAGCACAGGAGCCTTTGTAAAAAGGAAGCTTGCTGCCATGGAAATCACGACAATGGTTCCGATGATCCTGTTATCACGTGCCGGAGGAATAATGATTGCGATAAACATTCCATATAATGCAACGCTCAGTGCGCTGACGATCCGGTCGGGCAGGATACTTCCTGATACTACTCCGAGGAAAGTGCCAAGTGTCCAGCCAGGTGCGGCAAGTGCCATCACACCGTAAGAATACCATGGAGTAATCTTTCCGGGGCGGGATACGGATACGCCGAAGACTTCATCCGTTACACCGTATGCGATAAGAAAACGATGGAAAGAAGGATAGTAGTTATCAATTTTCTGTGAAAGGGCACAGGACATCAGCGAATATCTGAGATTGATGATGAGCTGGGTGAATGCCATTTCAAAATAGGATGCGGATGCCGTAATCAGTGACAGGCCTGCAAATTGTCCGGCGCTGGTCAGGTTTGTAAGGGAAATCAGAACAGCTTCCCAGGTAGAAAGTCCTGCATTTTTTGCCATGATACCAAAGGTAAATGACACCGCAATATAGCCGAGACAGATGGGAATGCCATCTTGTATCCCGGCTGCAAAATCCATTTTTCTGTTTCTACTCATGAAGTAAAACCTCTCTTTTGTAAATAATCCCCAAATTTGAATTGTTATTTTACTAACATTTTACCATGGAACAGTGGTCTTGAAAATGATGTTTTAAAAGAACTTGAAAAAATTTTACAGAAAGACTGGAAATATAGAGGTATTATGAGTTATAATAAATAGTGATAAATGAATGTACAAACATAAGTACAAGTTATAAAAGGAGATCGAAGCATGGAAATGTTATCTATTGAAAAAGAACTGCAGAGCAATTCTTATCCTGGAAGAGGGATCATCATCGGAAAGTCTGCCGACGGAAGCAAAGCGGTAACAGCTTATTTTATCATGGGAAGAAGTGAGAACAGCCGTAATCGTGTCTTTGTAGAAGAGGGAGAAGGAATCCGCACACAGGCATTTGACGAGTCAAAGCTGACAGACCCAAGCTTAATTATCTACGCACCGGTGCGTGTACTCGGCAATAAGACGATCGTTACAAACGGAGATCAGACTGATACAATTTATGAAGGTATGGACAAGCAGATGACGTTTGAACAGTCCCTTAGAAGTCGTGAATTTGAACCGGATGGACCAAACTACACACCACGTATTTCCGGTATCATGCACATTGAGAACGGAAAATATAACTATGCAATGTCCATTTTGAAGAGCAATAACGGAAATCCGGATGCATGCAACCGTTACACCTTTGCATATGAGAATCCGGTAGCCGGAGAAGGACATTTTATCCACACATACAAGTGTGATGGAAATCCGCTTCCGAGTTTTGAAGGAGAACCAAAGCTTGTTGCAATTCCGGATGACATGGACACATTTGCAGACACACTCTGGAACAGTCTGAATGCAGATAATAAAGTATCTCTGTTTGTAAGATATATTGATATTGAGACAGGAACATACGAAAGCAAGATCATCAATAAGAATAAATAGTATACAAAGGTGAAGAAGGAGCAGGAATCATGAATGAATTAGAACTCAAATATGGATGTAACCCGAATCAGAAGCCGTCACGTATCTATATGAAAGACGGAAGTGATCTCCCGATCAAAGTTCTGATGGGACGTCCGGGATATATTAACTTTCTGGATGCATTTAACGGATGGCAGCTGGTATCGGAATTGAAAAAAGCAACCGGACTTCCGGCAGCAACTTCCTTTAAGCATGTGTCACCGGCAGGTGCTGCAGTCGGACTGCCGCTGGATGAAACTCTTGCAAAAATTTACTGGGTAGATGACCTTGGAGAACTTTCTCCGCTTGCAAGCGCTTATGCACGTGCAAGAGGTGCAGACCGTATGTCTTCATTCGGTGATTTTATTGCGCTTTCTGATGTATGTGATGTTGACACGGCAAGACTGATCAAGAGAGAAGTATCGGATGGAGTGATCGCACCTGGATATGAACCGGAAGCACTGGAGATTCTTGCACAGAAAAAGAAAGGTAATTACAATGTGATCCAGATCGATCCGAATTATGTTCCGGCACCGACTGAACACAAGGATGTATTTGGTATTACTTTTGAGCAGGGAAGAAATGAACTGAAGATCGATGATGATTTCTTCTCAAATGTAGTGACTGAGAACAAAGAAATTCCGGATCACGCAAAGAGAGATCTTGCAATTTCCATGATTACTTTAAAATATACACAGTCAAATTCTGTATGCTATGTAAAAGACGGACAGGCAATCGGAATCGGAGCCGGACAGCAGTCCCGTATCCACTGTACCCGTCTTGCAGGACAGAAGGCAGATAACTGGTGGCTGAGACAGTGCCCGAAAGTACTTGCTCTTCCATTTAAAGAAGGAATCAAGCGTGCAGACCGAGATAATGCAATTGATCTGTATATTGGTGAAGAATATATGGACGTACTGGCTGACGGAACCTGGGAAAATATTTTCACTGAAAAACCGGAAGTATTTACCAGAGAAGAAAAGAGAGCATGGCTTGATAAGTTGACGGGTGTGGCACTTGGATCAGACGCATTCTTTCCGTTTGGAGATAACATCGAACGTGCACATAAGAGCGGTGTTACATATATTGCAGAACCGGGTGGATCAATCCGTGATGACAATGTAATTGATACCTGCAATAAATACAACATGGCGATGGCATTTACCGGAATCCGTTTATTCCATCACTAAGATAATAAAGAAGCAAAGTTCCCGCAGAGGTAGAGAAATTACCTCTGTGGGAACTTTTTATTTTTAACAGAAAATGGAGCTTTCTAGTGTATAAAAAAGATTCCGGAAGAATAATCTGTTGAAAAAATAAACAGATATGCGACAAATGTGGAAAAATGTCGTTAAAAAATAAACAGAACCGATAATCTGAAGATTTATTATTTAGTAAGAGATTACATAATATATATGTAACAGCCAGCAGGAGGAGGCGAATCTATGGGTATTATTGAAATCCTTTTAATTTCAATCGGGCTTTCATTCGATGTATTTGTTGTACATATCTGTGTTGGAGCAGGATTTTCTAGGAAGCATGGAAAAGACACACTTTTATCCAGTCTGATTTTTGGAGGAATGCAGCTCTTTGCACTGATTCTGGGAAATGTTGTTGCGGATATTCTGAAGCCGGACAGAAAAATGAATGAGACGATTTCAACAGCAGCAAGTGGATGGGAGCTTTTGTCGGTGCTGATATTTATCGGACTTGGCATTTATATGATCTGTAAAGCAAGAAATAATAAGCAGATCTTTGAGCGGAGAAACGATGAAATAAACTGGAAACGGCTTAGAAAACTGGCAGTACTTACTAGCGTAGATGCGTATTTTGCCGGAATGGGTATCGGATTCTGGAGTGTGGAGATCCTGGAACAGGGAATGGTATTGCTTCCGGTTACGATCATTCAGTGCTTTCTTGGTGTGGAGGTCGGATATAGATTGGGCTGTGAATATAACTATAAAGCTTACTGGGTCGGTGGGATATTATTCCTGATCGCCGGCGCAGATATGGTGGTTACGCATTTTTTATTTTAAAAGTAGGAGGAAAAGAGTATGGGCGAATTGACACATAAAGCAGCAAGGGCAGCATTTGGCGGAGCAATTGATTTGGCAATGCGAAAAATGGATAAAGACAGAGAAAAAGGTCTGCTTGATCTTGTTGATCTGACCGAGCATTTCATGGAAGATAATTTCCAGAAGAGCTCCTATGAAGGCGCAAGAAAGATGATACAGGATCCGGATTCCAAGTGGATGCGTTATGTGAATCGTGCATTGGATGAAATTGACCCGCATGTTATTAAACAGACAGCATTAAATCTTGGATTTGAAGCGGCGTTCCATGGAACGAAGACAATCCGCAGTATGAGAGAGGTACATCAGTGCAATATTCCGTGGCTGATCCTGATGGATCCGACAAGTGCATGTAATCTTCATTGTACCGGATGCTGGGCGGCAGAATATGGGCATAAACTGAATCTTACATATGAAGAGATGGACAGCATCATTACGCAGGGAAAAGAACTGGGGATTTATTTCTATATGTATACAGGCGGGGAACCGTTAGTAAGAAAAAAAGATATTATCAGACTTTGTGAAAAGCATTATGACTGCGAATTCCATGCATTTACAAATGGGACACTGGTGGATGATGAATTTTGCGAAGAGATGAGAAGAGTCGGCAACCTGTCCCTTTCAATTAGTCTGGAAGGATTTGAAGAGGTCAATGACATGCGCCGTGGAGAGGGTGTATTCGACAAGGTTATGGCAGCCATGGATCGGTTAAAGAAATATGGACTGATCTTCGGTACGTCAATCTGTTATACCAGAAAGAACATTGAAACGGTTACATCGGATGAATTCCTGGATATGATCATCGGAAAGGGATGTCGTTTCACCTGGTATTTCCATTATATGCCGGTTGGAAATGATGCAGCACCGGATCTGCTCCCGACAAAGGAACAGAGAGAATATATGTATCACCGGGTAAGAGAGATCCGCGGTGCAACAGGTGGAAAGCCGATTTATGCAATGGATTTCCAGAATGACGGAGAATTTGTCGGAGGCTGTATCGCAGGCGGAAGAAACTACTGCCATATCAATGCGAATGGAGATGTAGAACCATGTGTATTTATTCACTACTCTTCTGCAAATATTCGGGAAGTCACTCTGTTGGAAGCTCTGAAACAGCCACTCTTTATGGCATATAGAGACCGGCAGCCTTTTAATAACAATCATTTGCGTCCTTGCCCGATGCTTGAAAATCCGGAGATTCTTCAGGAAATGATCAAAGAGACCGGTGCAAAATCGACCGATCTGCAGTCACCGGAAAGTGCGGAACATTTGTGCAGTAAGTGCGAAGCTTATGCCTGTGAGTGGAAAAAAACAGCAGATCAACTATGGAAAGAGCATCCGCATCAGCAGAAGGGTTACACAAATTACAAAAAACGCGTGGAAAAGCAGTAAAAAAACAGAAAAAAAGCGGTTTGAAAAAGCGTTTTGTTTGTGATAAAATATTCGTCAAGAGAAATGGGCAGGAAAAAGAGGACAACACATGGAAAGAAAAAGAGAATTAACAAAAATCCTGCTTGCGGAAAGCTTTAAGGAACTACTGATAAAAGGATCTTTTGATAAGATAACGATTAAAATGATCACAGATCAGGCGGGAGTCATCAGACCGACTTTTTATAATTACTTTCAGGATAAGTATGAAGTGATGGAATGGCTTCTGGAGACGGAGGTTTTTCAGCATATCCGTGAGATGACTGAAGACGGGATGGAAAGAGAAGCCATTTATCTGCTGTTCCGGAAGATGGAGAAAGACCGGATTTATTATCAGAAAGCATTTGAAGCGACCGGTCAGAATGGGTTTGAGGAAATTCTTGAAAAGAAGATCCGTCAGCTGATCGAAGAGATGGTGGGCAGACATAAGATCAAGCTTGAGAAGCTTCAGGGAATCAAAGACAAAAAGATTTTTCTGGAGTTTCATACGATTACCGTTGTAAACGGGCTTAAATACTGGCTGACCAGCCGGGAGGTTCATCTGACAGCGGATGAAGCGATGGAGTATTATCTGTTTCTGATGTCGCATCCTATTTTGGAGCTGCTTGAAAAGTAAAGAACAAAATATAAATTTGAGAAGAATCTGGGAAAATCCGGGTTCTTCTTTTTGTTTTTCTGTCAGAAAATTCTGATAGAGCGTTCTGATAAATAAAAGGGAATACGTTCTGGAGAGGTATATTCTTTTGAAATTGTAGAAAATAAAAAATGTTATCTAAACTGCTTGACGGATTTCTATTACAGAGTTATCATGAACATATGAACAGTTGCTCATATGTTCAGTGAGAAAAAATTTCAGGAGGAAAGAAAGATGAAGAAAAAATTTAAAATGGTAGACCTTGATTGCGCAAACTGTGCAGCAAAAATGGAAGATGCAATCAAAAAAATTGATGGTGTAAATGATGCAACGGTAAGTTTTATGATGCAGAAGCTTACGATTGATGCAGATGATGCAAGATTTGATGAGATCATGCAGGAAGTCGTTGCTGTATGCAAGAAGGTAGAGCCGGACTGCCAGATTCAGCTGTAAAACCGGAAAAGGTATGAAAGGGGAGAGTCTTCTATGATGAAAAAACAGAAAATAATGCTGTATCGTATTATCGCAGCAGCAGTTATTTATGTTCCTCTTTTTGTACTGGAACATATGGGAAAACTGGAATTTCAGTCCGAAATGCCGGTGCAGTTTTTGTTGTTTATGATCCCTTATCTGATCGTGGGATGGGACATCATTTACCGGGCTGTGCGTAATATCAGTCATGGTCAGGTATTTGATGAGAACTTTCTGATGTGTATAGCAACGTTTGGTGCACTTGGAGTAAAGGAATATTCGGAAGCGGTAGCAGTTATGCTGTTCTATCAGATCGGGGAGTTATTCCAGAGTTATGCAGTCAACCGTTCCCGCCAGTCAATCAGTGCAATGATGGATATCTGTCCGGAATATGCAAATATTGAAGAAGACGGAAAGATCAAACAGGTTGATCCGGATGATGTAGAGATCGGTACAGAGATCGTCATCAAAGCAGGAGAGAGAGTTCCTCTCGATGGTGTGGTTGTATCGGGAACATCCTTTGTAGATACCTCTGCTCTGACCGGAGAGTCGGTTCCGCGAGAAGTAACAGAAGGTTCCGAGATTATCAGCGGTTGTGTAAATGGAAGCGGACTTCTTAAGGTGCGCACAACGAAAGAGTTTGATGATTCTACAGTTGCGAAGATTTTGGAACTGGTTGAAAATGCCAGCAGCAAAAAGGCACATGTAGAGAACTTCATTACAAAGTTTGCAAAATACTATACGCCGATTGTGGTTTGCGCGGCAGTTGTACTTGCATTCCTTCCGCCAATCATTCTTGGTGGCGGATTTGCAGAATGGATTCAGAGAGCATGTATTTTCCTTGTAATCTCCTGCCCATGTGCACTGGTAATCTCCGTTCCACTTGGTTTCTTTGGAGGAATCGGAGCAGCATCCAAACAGGGCGTTCTGGTAAAGGGAAGCAATTATCTGGAAGCACTCTCTGAGATGAAAACGATTGTATTTGATAAGACTGGTACACTGACAAAAGGTGAATTCGTTGTATCAGAAATTATTCCGAACGGATGGGAAAAAGAAGGGCTTCTTGAAGTGGCGGCCCTTGCGGAAGGCTATTCCGATCATCCAATCTCAGCAGCACTCAGGAAAGCGTACGAAGAAGCGGAGCTTGGTGAGTTGTCCATGGACAGGGTGGAACAGGCTGAAGAAATCGCCGGACACGGAATCAAGGCAAAGATCGACGGAAGAGTTGTCTATGCCGGAAATGCAAAGCTGATGGAAGAAAAAGGCGTGGAATATGAGCCATGCACAGTCCCTGGTACGGTCGTATATCTGGCGGCTGAAAAAGAATTCCTCGGAACCATCGTAATTTCTGATACTGTCAAACCGGAAGCCAAACGTGCGATCGCGCAGCTCAAAAAAAGCGGTGTCAAAAAGACAGTTATGCTTACCGGTGACAGAAAAGATGTCGGTGAAGCCGTGGCAGAAAGCCTTGGAATCGATGAAGTCTACACAGATCTCCTTCCGGGGGATAAGGTAGATAAGGTTGAAGCACTTCTCGGAGAACTTGGTGAGAAAGAAAAGCTCGGTTTTGTTGGTGATGGTATCAATGATGCACCGGTACTCTCCAGAGCTGATATCGGAATCGCAATGGGAAGCATGGGATCCGACGCAGCAATCGAAGCCGCAGATGTTGTTCTGATGGATGATAATATCCTTAAGATATCCTCCATTATGAGAATTGCAGGAAAAACTCTCCAGATCGTACATCAGAATATCGTCTTTGCCCTCGGTGTCAAAGTTCTGGTCCTCATCCTGGGAGCCCTCGGCATGGCCAACATGTGGGAAGCCGTCTTCGCCGATGTAGGAGTATCCGTAATCGCAATTCTGAACTCCATGAGAACACTGAAAGTAAAATAGATGTCAAAAGCATAAAGTAAAACAAGAAAGAATTATCCTTAACGTGATGGGGATAATTCTTTTTGTTGCTATAGAAAACGTACCGGGGCTACTGGTCTGGTTCTCACCAATAAAGTAGAAGGGCAAATCTGCATAAATAAATGCTGCCAATTCAACTTTTGTGCAATGGAGCTGAAACTCAAAAATCGTGGAAGCCTCTGCTGAACACGATTTTCGCCCCAAGAGGTTCAGCGGAATGGTTTGCACAACTGAATTGGCAGCATTTATTTATGCAGATTTGCCTCACTACCTTATTTCCCTTGCTTTTTTGGCGGCGACAGTGTAAAATGACAAAACGGATTAGAATAGTGAAACCAAGAAGGGAGATACAAGATGGAACTGTTTATAGATATACTAAAAGATACAACAATTGACACTGTGAAACTAATACCTTTCCTTTTTCTAACATACCTTGCGATGGAATATCTGGAGAATAAAGCCGGTCAGAAGACGGTGCGGATGCTTCTTGGAGCAGGGAAAAAAGGGCCTGTGATCGGAGGAATCCTGGGCGTTGTTCCGCAGTGCGGATTTTCAGCAGCGGCAGCAAATCTGTATTCCGGCGGAGTCATCACAGTTGGAACGATGATCGCTGTTTTTCTGTCTACATCAGATGAGATGCTTCCGATCCTGATCTCAGAGCAGGCGGATGTCCGCAAGATCATGGTAATTTTAATCGGAAAGATCATCGTTGGTATTGTTGCAGGTATTCTGGTTGATATCGGAGTGCGGGTGCTGGGCAAAGGATACCAGAGAGGGCTGCATATTCATGATATCTGTGAGCATGACCACTGTCACTGCGAAGAAGGAAGCATTGTAAAATCAGCGCTCATCCATTCGGTACAGATTCTGGTATTTATATATGTAATTTCTTTTGCGTTAAATGCTGTTGTGGAGTGGATTGGAATGGAACAGGTCATGAACGTGGTGACTCATTATCCGATTGCCGGAATTTTTCTGGCTGGTCTTGTCGGCCTGATCCCGAACTGCGCAGCTTCTATTGCAATTACGAAATTTTATCTTGAGGGAGTCTTAAATGTCGGCAGTATGTTTGCCGGACTTTTGTCATGTGCCGGAATCGGACTGATCGTCCTTTTTAAGACGAACCATGGTTGGAAGAAGAATATGATGATCGTCGCAACACTTTACGGAATCAGTGTAGTGTGCGGAATTATAGTGGAAATCCTGTTTGGAATGTAGTACAATATCCTTATATGGCGCAGAAGACTAAAAGGGACGAAAGAAGAGAATTCTCTTGTAAATGATATGATCATGCCGGTGATCAGTCTTCTGACTGGTGGGGTCAATTTTTCCGACTGGGTGATCCGGATCGGATCCGGTGAGAATGACACGATCAATTATGGCAATTTTATTACAGCGGTGATTAACTTTCTTCTGATGGCACTTGTTATTTTTTGTTTTGTAAAAGTGATGAACAATCTTGCTTCAAGAACAGAAAAGCTGCTTAAGAAGGAGGAAGAAGCACCGGCAGCACCGGCTACGAAGATCTGCCCGTACTGCATGTCAGAAATCCCAATCGCGGCAACCAGATGTGCATACTGTACATCTGAGCTTCCGGCTGAGGATACGGACAAAGAAGAATAAAGAAAAGACAGGAATAATAAGACAGAGAGGAACATAAAAACAATGGAGAAAATTATTTTAACAGGTGACAGACCAACCGGACGGCTTCATGTCGGACATTATGTTGGATCCTTAAAGCGAAGAGTAGAACTGCAGAATTCCGGAGAATATGACAAGATCTTTATTATGATCGCAGATGCACAGGCACTGACTGATAATGCAGATAACCCGGAAAAGGTACGTCAGAATATTATTGAGGTTGCACTGGATTATCTGTCATGCGGACTGGATCCGGAGAAATCCACGATTTTCATCCAGTCACAGGTACCGGAACTGACAGAACTTTCTTTTTATTATATGAATCTGGTTACGGTATCCCGTCTTCAGAGAAACCCAACGGTTAAATCGGAGATCCAGATGCGTAATTTTGAGGCAAGTATTCCGGTAGGATTCTTTACTTATCCGATCAGCCAGGCAGCAGATATCACAGCGTTTAAGGCAACGACTGTACCGGTAGGTGAGGATCAGCTTCCGATGATCGAACAGTGCCGTGAAATCGTACACAAATTCAACAGTGTATATGGAGAAGCACTGGTTATGCCAAAAGCGTTGATTCCGGAGAACGAAAGCTGTTGCCGTCTTCCTGGAACGGATGGAAAAGCAAAGATGAGTAAATCTCTTGGCAACTGTATCTATCTGTCTGATTCCGAGGAAGAAGTAAGACAGAAGATCATGGGAATGTATACAGATCCGAATCATTTGAAGGTATCTGATCCAGGACAGGTAGAAGGAAATTCCGTTTTCACTTATCTGGATGCATTCTGTACAGATGAACATTTTGAAAAATATCTGCCGGATTATAAGAATCTGGATGAATTGAAGGATCATTACAGACGTGGCGGACTTGGTGACGTTAAGGTTAAGAAGTTCCTGAATGCGGTTATGCAGGAAGAGCTTGCACCGATCCGTGCAAGAAGAAAAGAACTGGAGAAGAAGATTCCGGAGATCTATGAGATCCTTCATAAAGGAAGTGTTGAAGCTGAAAAAGTGGCAGCACAGACTTTAAAAGAAGTAAAAGATGCGATGAAGATCAACTATTTTGAAGATCAGCAGCTGATCCGGGAACAGACAGCAAGATTTGCAGAATAAAGAAAGGCTTTAAGCCGGAGGAGAGATAATAATTATGGGTAAATATTTCGGAACAGATGGATTCCGTGGAGAAGCCAATGTAGTACTGACGGTAGAGCATGCGTTTAAGGTAGGACGTTATCTTGGCTGGTATTACGGACAGGAACACAAGGCAAGAATCGTGATCGGTAAAGATACCAGAAGAAGCAGCTATATGTTTGAATATGCGCTGGCAGCAGGGCTTACTGCGTCAGGAGCAGACGCATATCTTCTTCATGTGACGACAACTCCAAGCGTGTCTTACGTGGTAAGGACCGAAGATTTTGACTGCGGAATCATGATTTCCGCAAGCCATAACCCGTACTATGATAATGGAATCAAAGTGATCAACAGTAAAGGTCAGAAGCTGGAAGCAGAAGTTGAAGCCAAAGTGGAAGCTTATATTGATGGGGAATCCGGAGAAATTCCGCTTGCTAAGAAAGAGGCGATCGGAAGAACCGTAGATTATGCAGCAGGAAGAAACCGTTATATCGGACATTTGATCAGTCTGGCAACCCGTTCTTTTAAAGAGGTGAAAGTCGGACTGGATTGTTCCAACGGAAGTTCTTCAAGTATTGCCAAAAGCGTATTTGATGCACTGGGAGCAAAGACTTATGTGATCAATAATGAGCCGGATGGAACCAACATCAACACAAATTGCGGTTCTACACATATTAACGTACTCCGGGAATATGTAAAAGAAAATGGTCTGGATGTCGGATTTGCATACGATGGAGATGCAGACCGCTGTATCGCTGTTGATGAGAATGGAAATGTTGTTGACGGGGATCTGATCCTTTATGTGTGTGGCAAATATATGAAAGAACATGGTCAGTTAAAAGACGATACCATCGTTACTACTATCATGTCGAATCTTGGACTTTATAAAGCATGCGACAAGATTGGCATGAAGTACGAAAAGACACAGGTCGGCGACAAATATGTCTATGAGAACATGGTCAAGAATGGATTTATGCTGGGCGGCGAACAGTCCGGGCATATTATTTTCAGTAAGCATGCAACGACAGGAGATGGTATTCTGACTTCTCTGATGCTGATGGAAGTCATTATGGAGACTAAGCAGTCTCTTGGACAGTTGACAGAAGAGGTGAAGATCTATCCACAGCTTCTGAAAAATGTGCGTGTAGCAGATAAGAAGACAGCAAGAGAGAATCCGGAAGTGGTCAAAGCAGTTGATGCAGTTGCAGAAGCACTTGGAGATGACGGAAGAATTCTTGTCCGTGAAAGTGGAACGGAACCGGTAATCCGTGTCATGGTAGAAGCGGCGACGGATGAGCTTTGCGAAAAGTATGTTGATCAGGTAATCGATGTGATTGAAAAAGAAGGACTCATCGTAGAATAAAAAATCTGAAATAGAATCGTGCAGAAGAGGATAGCTTGCAGATGAAAGTCTGTGGGGCTATCCTTTTTTTAGTTTGCGAACCATAGTCGGGATGTTTGGAAAATATTATTTGAACAGCAAAAAAATGTTCTGCCGGTATAGATTTTCTATATTCTGACATGCTATTAAAAAAAGCATGGAGGAAAAAGAAATGGATGAAATGTTTTGCTTTCAATGTCAGCAGACCGCTCATAACACGGGCTGTGAAGGGCATGCAGGTGTATGTGGGAAAAAGTCGGATACAGCAAATCTTCAAGATGAACTGACTGGTGAACTGATCCGGCTGGCAAGGGCGGTTACTGAAAATGAAAGAAGCAGATCTTCGGATGAACTGATGTTAAAAGGTCTGTTTACCACGATTACAAATGTAAATTTCAACAGTGATACAGTGAAAAAACTGTCAGATGAGATCAGAGAAGAAGCAGAAAACAGAAAACCAGGAAAAGAAGCTTATAATGTACAGAAGATCTGGGAGGCACCGGAAGATATCCGTTCGTTAAAGTCATTGATCTTGTTTGGCTTACGAGGAACTGCAGCATATGCTTATCATGCATGGGCACTGGGATATGTGGATGCGGAGATTATGAATTTCTTTTATAAGGGAATGCGTATTCTGGGAGAAGAAAAAGGGATGGAAGAACTGCTTCCGGTAGTCATAGAAACCGGTAAAGTCAACCTGCGCTGCATGGAACTTCTGGATAAAGCAAACACGGAAAGCTATGGAGATCCAGTTCCGACAGAAGTTCCGCTTACGATAGAAAAGGGACCGTTTATTGTAGTCAGTGGTCATGATCTGCATGATATGAAGCTGCTTCTGGAGCAGACTGAAGATAAAGGCATCAATATTTATACGCACTGTGAAATGCTTCCGGCACACGGATATCCAAAATTAAAGGAATATCCGCATCTGAAAGGCAATTTCGGAACGGCATGGCAGAGTCAGCAATTTGAGTTTCATAATATTCCTGCGCCAATTTTATTTACGACAAATTGTCTGATGCCGGTCAGACAGAGCTATGCAGACCGGGTGTTTACAACTTCGGTGGTGTCTTATCCGGAGATGGTTCATATTGGTGCGGACAAAGATTTTACGCCGATTATTGCAAAAGCGTTGGAATGCGGTGGATATCCGGAAGATCATCCGATGACAGGGATTAATGGAGGAACAACCGTGATGACCGGATTTGCACACAACGCAGTTCTGAAAAATGCAGGAAAGATCGTGGATTTGGTAAAGCAGGGGAAAATCAGACATTTCTTTCTGGTCGGAGGCTGTGATGGCGCAGCACCAGGTCGGAGCTACTACACAGAATTTGCGAAAAAGACACCGATGGATACGATCATCCTGACGCTGGCATGTGGAAAATACAGATTGAATGATTTGAAGCTCGGAGAAATTGAGGGGATTCCAAGAATTTTGGATATGGGACAGTGTAATGATGCGTACAGTGCGATTAAAGTTGCAATTGCTCTTGCAGAAGCGTTTGGGTGTGAGGTAAATGAACTTCCGCTGTCTATGATCCTGTCATGGTATGAACAGAAAGCGGTTGCAATTCTGCTGACACTTCTGGCACTCGGAATCAAAAATATTTACCTGGGTCCGACGCTTCCGGCGTTTGTATCACCGAATGTTCTGAATTACCTGGTGCAAGAGTATCAGATTACCCCGATCAGTACAGTAGATGAGGATCTGAAGAAAATTTTAGGTTGAAGAGATTTGAATGTGAGAGAAAGAAATCGGAAATAAGAAATGAAAAGCATTACTTCTGAAACGGAAAGCACAAAAAAAGTGTGAGTAAGAAGAGGTAGTGCTTTTTTACATACTGTTTCCTTTACAAAAAGTGTCGTCTGTGCTAACATAAATATAACAATGGCGATGCCGGTACAATAGAAAAAAGGAGTGCGTTTTATGCTGATTGAAATTGATTTTAACAGTGATGAGGCGATTTATATACAGCTCAGGAATCAGATTATTATGGGAATTGCCACTTCGACGATTCATGAAGGTGATACTTTGCCGTCTGTAAGACAGCTGGCAGATAATATCGGAATCAATATGCATACAGTGAATAAGGCATACAATGTCCTGCGGCAGGAAGGTTTTCTTCAGCTCGACAGACGAAGAGGTGCGGTGATCTGTATTGATGAAGATAAGCTGGAAGCTCTGCAGGATCTGAAAGAGCAGCTTCGGGTACTTCTGGCAAAAGGAAGTTGCAAAAACATTACGAAAGAAGAAGTTCATGAACTGGTAGATGAGATCTATGCAGATTATGAACAGAGATAGATTGAAAAAAGGAGACTAAAATTATATGGCAGAAAAGCAATATACAAGGCAGGCGCAGGAAGCGCTGAATATGGCACGGAAGATTGCAGCCGAACTGAAGCATCCGTATGTTGGGACAGAACATCTTCTTTTCGGGCTTAAGAGGGTTTTTACCGGAGTTGCAGGGCAGGTGCTTGATAAGAATAAAGTCGATGAAGAACAGATGGAAAAAGCAATGGATATCCTTGTATCTGCTCCTGAGGCAGCTAAGAGGGAAAGAAAGCATCTGGAGTACAGTCCGAGACTTCGGTATATTCTGGAAGAAAGTCAGAATGAGGCAGCGCAGCTTGCATCTGAAAAAGTCGGAACCGAACATCTTCTGCTTGCAATGCTCAAAGATGGAGATTGTGTGGCTACCCGTATGTTGATGACCCTGAATGTAAATATTCAAAAACTTTTTCAGGATCTTCTGCTTGCGGCGGGAATTGATCCGAAAGAGTATATGGAGAATCAGAAGGACGGGGAAACTGTTGGCGGAATTATAGACCAGTACAGTACGGATCTGACACAGGAAGCAAGAGAAGGAAAGCTGGACCCGGTTATTGGACGTGAAAAAGAAATTGCACGTATCATGGAGATCCTGAGCAGACGGACCAAGAATAATCCGTGCCTTGTGGGAGAGCCGGGAGTCGGTAAGACAGCAATCGTGGAAGGACTTGCAAGACAGATCGCGGAAGGAATTGTTCCGGAAAGCATGAAAGATAAGCGGATCATGGTGCTGGATCTTCCGGGGATGATCGCAGGCTCCAAGTATCGTGGTGAATTTGAAGAGCGCATGAAAAAACTGATCCGTGAGGTAAAGACGGCGGGAAATATTATCCTTTTTTTAGATGAACTTCATACCATTATCGGTGCCGGTGGTGCAGAGGGCGCGATTGATGCATCCAATATTCTGAAACCATCTCTGGCAAGAGGGGAGATGCAGTTGATTGGTGCGACAACTCTTACGGAATACCGCAAGTATATTGAGAAGGATGCGGCTCTGGAAAGAAGATTCCAGCCGGTTACGGTTGAAGAACCGACAGAAGATGAGTGTATCCGGATTCTGGAAGGTCTGAAAGAAAAATATGAGGCTCATCATGATGTAGAGATCGAAGAGGACGCGTTGAAAGCGGCAGTACATATGTCATGCCGTTATATCAATGACCGTTTCCTTCCGGATAAGGCAATTGATGTGTTGGATGAAAGCTGTTCAAAAGTAAAACTTCGTGGATTTAAAGTGCCGGAGAATATTGTTGGGACGGAAATCCGCTGTGGAAAGCTGGAGCAGGAAAAAGAAGCGGCGCTGAAAGCAGGAGATATTGAAAAAGCATCGGAGCTCCACAGAGAACAGAAGGAAGCAGAAAAGAAATTAGAGCAGGCGAAAAAGCGTTTCAATAAAAAGAATGAAAAGAAAAAGGTTCCGGTAACCGAAGAAGATGTTGCGGATGTAATTTCTATGTGGACACGAATCCCGGTAACAAGACTGAATGAATCTGAGAGCGAACGCCTGAAAAAGCTGGATAAAACACTGGAGAAGCGTGTAATTGGTCAGGAAGAGGCAATCCAGGCACTTTCCAAAGCGGTAAAACGAGGAAGAGTGGGATTGAAAGATCCGGCACGTCCGATTGGTTCATTCTTATTCCTTGGTCCTACAGGTGTCGGAAAGACAGAGCTTTCCAAAGCTCTTGCAGAAGCACTCTTTGGCAATGAAGAGGATATGATCCGGGTAGATATGTCCGAATATATGGAGAAACACAGTGTATCCAAGATGATCGGATCACCTCCGGGGTATGTGGGACATGAGGATGGCGGACAGCTCAGCGAGAAAGTGCGTCGGAATCCGTACTCTGTTATTTTGTTTGACGAGATTGAAAAAGCGCATCCGGATGTATTTAACATTCTGCTTCAGGTACTGGATGACGGACATATTACGGATTCGCAGGGAAGAAAAGTAGATTTCCGCAATACGGTTATCATTATGACGTCCAATGCAGGCGCCAAGGCAATCATTGAACCGAAGAAGCTTGGATTTACCCAGCAGGAAGACCAGAAGGCGGATTACAAGCGTATGAAAGCAAATGTGATGGACGAAGTAAAGCAGTTATTCCGTCCGGAGTTCCTGAACCGTATTGATGAGATCATCGTATTCCATCCGCTGAATGAGGACAATATGAAGAAGATCGTAGGGCTGATGTGTAAAGAAGTTGTGCAGAGAGCAAAAGAGCAGCTTGAAATTACACTGGTTGTGCGTGATTCTGTGAAGAAGTATATTGTTGAGACCGGAAGTGACAAGAAGTATGGTGCAAGACCGCTGAGAAGGGCAGTACAGAGCCAGCTGGAAGACAAACTTGCAGAAGCACTTCTGAATGGTGAGATCAAACGTGGAGACCATGTGGAAGCCGGTATTTCTAAAAAGGAAATAAAATTTGCAGTCAGAGAGATAAACAACTAGCAAAAGAAGAAGTTTTATTATATAATAAGAAAAACGGTTCGGATGTGGAAAATTCACAGTCCGCAAGTCGAAAGAGAAAGACCATTAGGAGGATTTGGACAATGACAGTAGTCAAAGAGCTCATCAGAAGTGAATTAGACGGAACACTTAGTTTCGGTGATTACACTCTGGATACAAAGACAAAAAAGGATGGATTTGAATTTCAGGGAGATATATATAAAGTAAAGACATTCAAAGAGATTACAAAGCTTGAGAAGAATGGAATGTTCGTATATGAATCTGTTCCGGGAACTGCAGTAGAGCATTTTGAAGTATCAGAGGATGTGATCTCATTCAAAGTATCAGGGACAGGAGATGCACAGATCACACTGGAACTTGAACCGGATACAGATTATATCGTATATATGAATGATATGAATGTTGGTGATATGAAGACAAACTTAAGCGCAAAGCTCAGTGTAAGTGCAGAACTTGGAAAAGAAAGCGTTGAGATCAAGGTCGTAAGAAAGTAGGACAATGATTACAGCAAGAGTTGTCTGAAGTACATAGGTATTTAAGAAAAGTAAAAGAGTCTGCTTCGGCAGGCTCTTTCTTTACCGGAAGTATACAAACTGGGAACAGGCAAGAGAAACAGTTGGTAATTTTTTAAGATAGACAAGGAGTTGGAATATGGCGAAGGCAAAAAAGTCGGTTTTTTTCTGCCAGAATTGTGGGCATGAAGAATCAAAATGGCTGGGGCAGTGCCCAATGTGCAAGGAATGGAACTCTTTTGTGGAAGAGCGTGTGACAACGTCGAAAACGGCAGCGGTTAAAGCGGCAAAAGAGATTCGTATTGTACCATTGTCCGAAGTAAAGACAGAGAATGAAGAGCGGGTGGCAACCGAGATTAAAGAACTGGATCGTGTACTGGGAGGCGGAATCGTACCGGGCTCTCTTATTTTAGTAGGCGGTGATCCGGGAATCGGTAAGTCAACGCTGCTCCTGCAGGTGTGTCAGAAACTGGCAAAAAAAGAACGAAAGGTTTTGTACATATCAGGGGAAGAATCGCTTCGCCAGATTAAATTGCGTGCACAGAGGATGGGAGAATTTAATGATCATCTGCTTTTGCTTTGTGAGACTAATCTGGAACTGATCCGCAATGTGATTGAAAAGGAAAAACCAGATACCGTGATCATTGATTCGATTCAGACAATGTACAGTGAAGAAGTCGGTTCCGCACCGGGAAGTGTGTCGCAGGTCAGAGAGGCAACAAATACGCTGATGCAGCTTGCAAAAGGGCTTGGGATTTCTATTTTTATTGTCGGACATGTTACAAAAGAAGGAACTGTCGCCGGTCCAAGAGTATTGGAACATATGGTAGATACGGTTCTGTATTTTGAAGGAGACAGACATGCATCTTACCGGATTCTTCGAGGAGTGAAAAACCGTTTTGGTTCGACGAATGAGATTGGTGTATTTGAAATGCGAAGAGATGGTCTTCGGGAGGTGGAAAATCCGTCAGAATTTATGCTGAATGGGCGCCCGGAAAATGCATCCGGATCTGTTGTGGCATGTTCTATGGAAGGAACACGTCCGATCTTGCTGGAAATCCAGGCGCTGGTATGCGAAAGCAATTTTGGAATGCCAAGAAGAACAGCAGCAGGAACAGATTACAACAGAGTGAATCTTCTGATGGCGGTTCTGGAAAAAAGGATTGGATACCACCTTGGAAATTATGATGCCTATGTGAATATTGCCGGAGGTATCAAGATCAATGAACCCGCGATAGACCTTGGAATCGTGATGGCGATCGTATCAAGCTATAAGAACAGACCATTTGATGAACGGACGATTGTGTTTGGAGAAGTAGGATTGAGTGGAGAAGTCCGTGCGGTAAATATGCCGGAACAGCGGGTGGCAGAGGCGAAGAAGCTTGGATTTGAGACCTGTATTGTGCCGGAAGTGTCACTGGATAGTGTGAAGAGTATTCATGGGATAAAAATTATTGGTGTGAAGAGTATCAATGAGGCAATCGGGCTGATTGAGTAGAAGAATATAGAATTTTGCAAAGAGGGAACTGGGGGGATGTGAGAATTCAGTTCCCTCTTTTGCGTGGTAATTATTAAATTAAAAATCTTTAAAGATTCTGGTTCTGTCGAGTCAGGAAAATTCCAACAGCTGATCCGGTGAAAAGGATTGGAGCCAGTCGGATGAAGAACCATTCAAATATATGGAATAAGACGCCAACAACTGCTTTTTCCGGATCAGCATAATTCCAGCTGAGATAAGGACTGCCTAATAAGATCAAAGAGGCAAAAATGATTATGATAGCTGTGCAGAACGAGATAAACAGTAAATGAAAAGCTTTGCGTCTTAGGATTTTTCTCTGGGCGAGTTGTAGATTGATTACTTCCAGTTTTTCGGAGATTGCTTTTAAAGAATCAGCTTTTGTCTCAGTTACAGTTTCTCCAAGCAAAATGCTCACAGGCGTATCAAGTGCTTCGGATAGTGCAATTAACATATCAGAATCAGGAACAGACAATCCGGTATCACATAGTTAAAGATATTGATGTCATTTAATCAATTTTGCCGATAAAG
>JAFEHB010000107.1_pt1 | contig 91624 bp, 80 predicted proteins | sample 9267121 | NCBI WGS metagenome assembly JAFEHB01 (sample SAMN17103336, study PRJNA684904) | human gut metagenome | isolation source: diarrhea sample from child under the age of five | host: Homo sapiens | place: South Africa: Mafikeng, Mafikeng Provincial Hospital | collected 2019-09 | reverse complement strand
TCCGCCATACCGCTTTTCTTACTGGTAAATCATCTCTCTATCCACAGTCTCCCTTTTTCTATTTTCACAGGCTTGCTCTGGTCAAGGAGCAATTTGTGATTCTGAGTAAAACAGGCAGTCTATACCGACAACCGAATTTATTTCCTCTTTTTCTTAGTATATCATCAGCCCTTGAACATGAATTAAAAACTCATATATCAGGTGTTTTAAAAACAGTCTATTTGTTATTGGTGCAAATAGGCTGTTTTCATATTTACAAAATTTTTTTCAATCCTGCAACAAATCACACCCTGCCGTACAGATATGGTGCGGAAAGAGGGATACATACTTTTCACTTCATAGCGAAAGGGGGTGTGATTTTGAAACCATCAGACTTCCAAAAGACAATACAGTGTCAGTTTGACTGTAAGCTCAAAAAGGTTGTGAAAGGCATTGTCCGTAACTACCGCAAGGAATTAGCCAGACGACAGGCAAAGGAAGTATCCTTTTGTGAGCTTCCAGAGATTGTTGTTGAGAAATTGATTGTATGGGACGATTACGAAAGTGAATATACAACGTTCGATGTGTGCGGTACAGAAATCCGTGTACTTGATGAAGAACTTGCAGAAGCACTGAAACAGTTGCCGGAGCAGAGTCGGAACATTGTATTGATATTTTTCTTCTTGAATATGAGCGATTCGGAGATAGGCGAAAAGCTGAACATCAACCGAAGCACATCATTCAGGCACAGAAGAAATTCACTTGAAGAAATCAGAAAGCAGTTAAAGGAGAAAAAAACAAATGAAGAATAAGCAACACACACTTCCATCATTTTTTCTCATATCATCAGCCGTGGACGGTAACGAAAACGCCATAGAAAAGCTGTTGCTGTTCTATGAAGCCTACATATCAAAATGTTGTTTACGCCCATTTTATGATGAATACGGTAACGTATACATTGTGGTTGATATGGAATTAAAGGGACGTATCAGAGAAGCCCTTTTGAAAATGATATGTGAATTTGAAATAGACGAACATTAAGTAATATTTGAGCGGAGCATGATTTAACAAACTCCCCTCTTTCCTGTTCCGCTTTTTCTTATCATTCTGTATCAGTCCATTTGCAAAAATGAATTGATACAGGCTGACAAGAGCCTAACAGTTCTTTGACAACTGAATAAAGCAGTCAGATACGTTTGTGCTTGCAGTGAGCCATCAGAGGTTGTACGCCGTGACTTTTCCAATCGGGAGATAGCGATTCATGCAATGATCTGGGAGCGACCGTTGGAAAAGTCGTTCTGCCATGACCTGCAACACAGGATAATGATACACCCGTATGACACGGTTCAGCCCACAGGAATGGGAATGGTTGAGATACCAGCGGAGCTTGCCGAAGCCGTCTGATTGCTTGTAAAACTATCTAACAACGATTTTGCAAGAAAAAATCATCTCAATAGAGCTTTTTTGCTCATCATTTGATATACTGATAGACAAGATATTGAGATTTCCTTATCTGGTCTATGGAAAGGAGGATTATGATTACCGTAACAAAAAAGGCCTCATAGCACTAGGTTATGGAACTTCTTTCTCGGCAGACATCATAAGAAAAGCAAAAAAACTTATGATTGAAAAAGGGCATACTTATTACCAATCCCGTAAATTGGACAGAGTACCCAAAGAAACCGTGGAAGAATTATTAGGGATTACATTATCAGACACAAACGATTGATTGTACTTCTTGCATATCATGTAAGGAGTGAAATCATGGCAAAAGACCCTATTAAGAAAGCAGATAACGGAACTTATTATTTCAGAGCTAATTTAGGCTACAATCCCATTACCGGAAAACAGATACAAAAATACCGAAGTGGATTTAGAACGAAAAAAGAAGCAAAGGAAGAATATTCAAAACTGGTGTTAGCTTCTACCGAAGAATTAACAACAAAAAAAGATGGCGTTTCTTTTCAGCAATTTATAGAAGAAACCTACCTGCCATGGTATAAAACACAGGTAAAAGAAAGCACTTATCTTAATCGTGCTACTACCATCAAGAAACATTTTTCCTATTTCTACAAAATGGAAACAGACGAAATCGAACCTATCCATGTTCAAAACTGGCAGTTGAAACTTGCAAAAGATTTTAGCCCTAATTACATTCGTATCGTACAGGGAATGCTTTCTATCGCATTCAACAGAGCTATTGTTCTTGGAATTGCGAAGAAAAATCCTTCTCGTATGATAGGCAATATCAAAAGCAAGAAAACCAAAGTTGATTTCTGGACATTAGAAGAATTTCAAAAGGTTATTTCCTTACTCTGTAAGAAAGACTATTATGAACATTATCTGTTTATATCGTTCTGGTTATTATTTATGACTGGTATGCGAATTGGCGAAGCGTCAGCATTACATTGGTCAGACATAGATTTTGAAACAGGCTTGCTTAGCATTACCAAAACATTATATTACCGAACAATGACGGACTATAAATTCGTTGAGCCGAAAACACAGGCAAGTATCCGTACTATTTATATTGATTCAGATACACTCAATGAGCTAAAGGCTTGGCAAAGTGTTCAGCAACAGGTTCTTCCCGATTGTCCACTTGTACTAAGTTATAACGGAACTCCAACCAGTAAAACAACGCTTCCCAGAGCTTTGGAAAAGTTGTCAAATTTAGCAGGTGTTCATCGTATTAAAATTCATGCCTTGCGACATTCACACGCTTCATTGCTTATCAGCATGGGCGAAAATCCTTTACTTATCAAGGAACGTTTAGGACATGAAAAAATACAGACAACACTCGGCACTTATGGTCATCTGTATCCAAATACGAATCCTGAAGTTGCTAAAAAACTGACTGGAATATTACAAGTACAATCTGCTACTGAAAGCATTGCTAATTATACCAGCAATCAACATACAGCAATCTATCACAGAACAGTTGAAGAAAAATAATGCAATGAAAATGCAATCCTATAAAGGAAAAGCTGTAAAACCCTTGTAAACAAAGGCTTTACAGCTTAGCTCCAACTATTCAAACTCAATCGTTCCCGGCGGTTTACTCGTCAGGTCATAGAATACTCTGTTAACCCCACGAACTTCATTGATAATTCTGCTCATTACTTTATCAAGTACTTCATACGGAATCTTCGCTGCCTCAGCAGTCATAAAATCTACCGTATTCACTGCACGAAGTGCAACTGCATAATCGTAAGTTCTCTCGTCACCCATAACACCAACGCTTCTCATGTTGGTCAGGGCTGCAAAATATTGTCCGATGCTGCGGTCAAGTCCCGCGTTTGCAATCTCTTCTCTGTAAATTGCATCTGCATCCTGTACGATCCGTACTTTTTCAGCCGTTACTTCTCCGATGATACGGATTCCAAGTCCCGGTCCCGGGAATGGCTGACGGAATACAAGCTTCTCCGGAAGTCCAAGTTCAAGACCTGCCTTGCGGACTTCATCTTTGAAGAGATCACGAAGTGGTTCAATGATTTCTTTGAAATCAACATACTCCGGAAGTCCTCCTACGTTATGATGAGACTTGATCACTGCTGATTCTCCGCCAAGTCCGCTTTCTACAACGTCCGGGTAAATCGTTCCCTGTGCAAGGAATTCCACTGCACCGATCTTCTTTGCTTCTTCTTCAAAAATACGGATAAATTCTTCTCCGATAATTTTACGCTTTGCTTCCGGTTCTGTAACTCCGGCAAGCTTGCTGTAGTATCTTTCCTGTGCATTGACACGGATAAAGTTCAGGTCAAACTGACCATTCGGTCCAAATACTGCCTCAACTTCATCGCCTTCATTCTTACGAAGAAGACCGTGATCTACAAATACGCAGGTAAGCTGTTTACCGATTGCTCTGGAAAGCAGTCCTGCTGCCACAGAGGAATCAACTCCGCCTGAAAGCGCAAGAAGTACTCTTCCGTCCCCAACTTTTTCACGGATTTCCTGGATGGTATTTTCAACAAATGCGTCCATCTTCCATTCGCCGACACATCCACAGACATTCTTTACAAAGTTGTTGATCATCTTGGTTCCTTCCAGTGTATGAAGCACTTCAGGATGGAACTGGATTGCATAAAGCTTTTCTGCTGCATTTTCTGCTGCTGCTACCGGACAGTCTGCTGTGTGTGCAGTAATCTCAAATCCCGGTGCCACCTGCGAAATATAATCAAAATGGCTCATCCAGCAGGTTGTTGTTGCAGATACATTTTCAAATACTTTGGAATCTTTCTTGTCGATGATGACTTCTGTCTTACCATATTCTCTGACGTCAGCTTTTTCAACTTTTCCACCAAGTACGTGAGACATAAGCTGTGCACCATAACAAAGACCAAGTACCGGAATGCCAAGCTTAAAGAGTTCTTCAGAATAAGTCGGTGAATCCGGTTCGTAACAGCTATTTGGTCCTCCTGTCAGGATAATTCCCTTCGGGTTCATTGCTTTAATCTTTTCGATATCAATCTTATAAGAATAAATTTCGCAATATACATTACATTCCCTGACACGTCTTGCGACAAGCTGGTTATACTGTCCACCAAAGTCAAGTACAATCACTAATTCGTTCTTCAAGGTTTTCCTCCTGTAAAATACGATCCTTTCAGACCGCTTTTTCTATTTATTGCTTTTATATTTTATTATAGTAGAGCTCTGGATGTTTTACAAGCATTTTCTATCGCCCGAACCAAAGTTTGAACTCTGGTCTGCAATTAAAACTCATATTCAAGCATCATCTTTCTAACACAAATGACAACTTTCTTCTGTATTTACACAATTGCCCCATGTTTCCACTTTCCATTAAAGTACCGGATAATAAAACAGATTGCACGTACTACCCAGTCGATCACCATTGCAACCCACACGCCAAATACTCCCAGTCCCATATATTTTCCTACCAGATAACTGAATCCGATCCGGAAAATCCACATCGACACAATCGATGTATACATACAGGCTTTTGCATCTCCTGCCGCACGATACGCTGCTGGAAGAGCAAATGAAAGTGGCCAGATAATCATTGCACTGATTCCATGGAAATGAATAATATTTGTTGCTGCCGCAGCTGTCTGATCTGACAAATTGTATGCTTTCAAAATCAATGGAAGTGCAAGGAAAATAAGTGCTACCGTTCCCACCATTGCCACATAAATGATCGCAAGCAGTTTTTTCAGATAGTAACGTACCTGTTCATAGTCATTTGCGCCGACGCACTGGGAAATAACTGTCGTAATTGCCAGCGAGATCGCCATTCCAGGAAGAATCTGGAACAGCGCAATCGCATTGGAAACTGCATTTGCCGCAATTGCATAAGTACCGAAGGTTGAAACCAGACTCAGCACTAAAATTTTCCCCAGCTGAAACATACTGTTTTCCAGACCATTGGGAACCCCAATTGCAAGTATCTTCCGTATCATTCTTCCATCAAACCGGATTTTCAGCGTCCGCTCAATATGCAAGATACGTGTCTGATTGCAGAGCAACACTGTTATCACTATCGCGGCAACCATTCTGGAAATCAGTGTCGGTATTGCAACACCCGCCGTTCCGATCCGTAATCCGAACACAAGAATTGCATTTCCGGTTACATTGATCGCATTCATCAAAAGCGATACCCGCATGGATACCTGCGAATTCCCCATCGCACGGAAAATTGCTGCCCCACCATTATATAACGCGATAAATGGAATCGAAGCTGTTACAATTAGCAGATAAATATCTGCATGTCCTTTTACTTCCGCTGTAATGTGACCAAATACCTGATTCAGAATTATATCTTTTCCGAAGTAAACCAATATCATGATCGCAACTGCACTAAGACTCACAAACCATACCAGCTGTGTAGCCGCTTTACATGCTGATTTTTCATCTTTCCTGCCAATATACTGTCCGGCAACAACTGCTCCACCAGTCGCCAGTGCTGCAAAAATATTGATGATCAGAATCATAATATTGTCAACCAGCGACACGCCCGACACAGCTGCTTCTCCAACATTTGCAACCATAATAGAATCTGCCATCCCAACAAAAACTGCCAATAACTGCTCGATTACCAAAGGTCCGATCAGATTTGCCAGTTCCCGATTGGAAAACAGATAATGACTTCGATCCTGTTTTTGTTTCGTTTTCCCCATTCGTCTCTTTTCCTGTCCCTTCTCTTTTGTATATCCCCGTTTTCTTTATTATATACTGTAAAAATGTAATACACCATCTTTTTGCAAAGAAAAGGATTTTTTATGCGTGCTGATGCAGGTACTTTTCTCTGGTAGCAAGTCCGCCCCGGATGTGCCGTTCCGATTTGTTCAGATCCAGAACCTTTCGCGCCTCACCTGCAAGAGATGGGTTGATCTGGAGAAGACGTTCTGTTACATCTTTATGTATCGTACTCTTACTTACCCCAAACGCCACCGCCGTCTGCCTCACCGTCGCCTTATTTTCAATAATATAATAAGCAATCTCAACCGCTCTCTCCTCAATATAATCTTTCATAAAAACCCCTGCATAGTTTGTTTTTTTTACAATCTATGCAAAGGCGAAGGGATGTATGTCTGATTAAACTTCCTTCAAAAATATCTCATTCAATTTCTCCCAACTTACCTTTTTTTCTTCCCCTAATTTTCCCGCTTTCTCTCTCAATCCTGCTATTTCACTCTCCAGATATTCATTCAACCTGTTTACCCTCGGAATCTTCTTTATCTCCGATTCATGTATTTTTATTTTCAAAAGATCTTCCACTTCTGTCCTTACTTCATCCGGAAGTTCCGCCTCCACCAGTTCTGAAAATAACATCGGCGGTGGAGACTCTTTCTCCAGAATCCACTGACCTGCCAGTAACGGACGTAATACATAAAAATATTTTTTTGCTTTCACCATTTCCGTTCTCAAATATTTTTACATGCTCTTTTTCTTCTATTTCATGAAATTTTTGTACTATTATTTTTTCCATCAGCTTCCCCTGCTTTCCCTTTCTAGCCTATAGCTACACGCCGCGTGCAGTCAAAGGCTTTTATTTTGGAATTCTGGTTATCTTCTCCATCACTCCTTGAAAGAGCATGTTTATTTCGCGAATTCTCCAGATTGACTTTCCCCTCCTCATAAGTTATCCTTATCATAGTGCGCCATGCTGACATATTTGCAGCACTGGTGAATTTTATTATTTTTACAGGTAAGGATTTGAGAAAATGAGTAAAACAAAAACAATCGACCTGACTTCCGGGCCGATTCTAAAGACGCTGGCAGAGCTGGCGCTTCCGATCATGGCTTCCTCGCTGCTGGGGACAGCCTACAATATTACGGACATGGCATGGATCGGCATGCTGGGTTCCAAAGCCGTTGCCGGGGTGGGCGTTGGGGGAATGTACGTCTGGCTCTCACAAGGGCTCGTGGCACTTCCGCGAATGGGCGGACAGGTCAATGTCGCACAGGCCTGCGGACGCGGAGACTATGAACAGGCAAGGGGATATGCCGCTTCCGCTCTGCGACTTACATTTTTACTGGGAATTTTATTTGCTGCAGTATGTATCGTGTTTATTCATCCGCTGCTCGGCTTTTTTAACCTCGGAGATGCAGAAACTTATACCGCTGCGAAATTATATACACTGATCACCTGCGGACTGATTCTGTTTTCATTTTTAAATCTGACTCTGACCGGACTTTCTACTGCGCAGGGAGATTCCAAGACACCGCTTATGGCAAATCTTCTTGGACTGGTTGGTAATATGATCCTGGATCCGATTCTGATCCTCGGATTTGGACCATTTCCAAGGCTTGAGGTTGTTGGCGCTGCAGTTGCTACCGTGACCTCGCAGATACTGGTTCTGATCGTCATGCTGATTCGGATTATGCACTCTGATCTGGAACCAAATATTCTGCAAAACATGCATGTACTGTCGCGTTTCCCTGCAAAATACTACATCAGTATTTTTAAAATTGGATTTCCGACAGCAATACAGAGCAGTATTTACTGCATGATTTCCATGATTCTCACACGAATGGTTTCTGCATTCGGGGCAGGTGCCATTGCCACACAGCGAGTCGGCGGACAGATTGAATCTGTTTCATGGAACACTGCTGACGGCTTTGCTGCTGCGTTAAATGCTTTCGTTGGTCAGAACTACGGTGCAAAGAAACCAGACCGTATTCGGAAAGGATATAATATTTCATTTAAAATCCTCGCTGTCTGGGGACTCATTGTAACCGGTGCTTTCGTATTCCTGCCAGGACCGATTGCTTCCCTTTTCTTCCACGAAAAAGATGTTCTGGCGATTGCGATCAACTATCTGATCATCATCGGATTCAGCGAAACCTTTATGACCATTGAGCTTATGACCATCGGCGCACTTTCCGGTCTTGGTATGACAAAGCTTTGCAGTATCATCAGCATTGTCCTCACCAGTGCCAGAATCCCACTTGCCATGATCCTCACTCAAACCAACCTCGGTCTGAATGGTGTATGGTGGGCACTTACAATTACCTCTATCACCAAAGGAATTGTTTTCTACTTCACCTTCCACCACACCAGCAGACACCTACCTGACGCTAATGACAATTAATTTAACTACCCACTTTTTTTATTTTTTCCTGTTTTGTTTATTTCTTCTTCATATTTTTTTGATTTTTTTTAGAGTTTGAACATATTTCTGTCACAAATTATCTGTATACTAATAATCAGATAGTTGATAAAGCAACTATCTCCCCCTCATAAAGTAGAAGCAGTCAGAATTCTGATTGCTGCACTTTACTCTCATTCCTTTTAGATAACAATAAAAACACCAAGAACCTCTCCATTATGGAGAGGTTCTTGCGTTGTGGATTTTTTTAATATTTTATAAACCTATCATTTTTATATTTTCAATCAGATTTTATAATTTCTTAACACTTTTGACACATTTTCATCGTATAGTAATAAATGGATAGTTGGGAAACAACTATCTCCCCCCTCATAAAGTGAGCGCAATCGGGCATGCCCGATTGCCACACTTTGATTTTTACAGAATATTATTCTGGGACGAAGGTTATCCTCCGTCCCATATTTTATTTGTAAATGTAGTACCATGTGCCCGGATATCTACCTGCACAGAACGTTAGTCACGACCATTCATCATCAAATGAACTCAAACCTTTTACGGCCTTGCACGAATGTCTCTCTGGTACATCATACTTTTTATCCTCAATTACCGGAAAGGATTTATTATGAAACGCCATACTTTACATAAACTTATTTTTTCAATTCTTTTATTTGCCATAAGTTTTCTTGCTCTTTTCATCAGCCACAAAAGCTCTGCATTCGCGGATTGGTATTCTTCCACCATTTACCCGCTTTTCGTTTCGTCCGTCGGACGCTTTTTCGGAATCTTCCCATTTTCTGTTTCTGAAATTGGATTGTATATTTTTGTCATTCTTCTGTTTCTTTCCTTGATCCGGATGCTGATCAGCTCCATTTACAAAATGTATGTCCAAAAAAAGAACCCTGCCTGGCTCGGCTACGGTTCCTCACTCCTGCTTCTCTGCGGATGTCTGTTTACCATTTATACTTTTTTCTGCGGAATCAACTACGGACATACTTCATTTGCAGAAAAATATCACCTGGAATCCGGTCAGTATACTCTGGCTGAACTGACCTCTTTATGTAACGAACTGACTGATCAGTTAAATGCACTTTCTGACTCTTTAGGTCGGGATTCTGACGGTCTTGCTGATATGGGTAAGGATCTGCAGGATCGTGCACGGGCTGCTATGTTCTCCCTCGGTGCTACCTACCCTGAACTTTCCGGATACTATCCACAGCCAAAAGGTCTTTTATTTCCGGCTTTTCTCTCGGTACAGAATCTTTCCGGGATCTATTCACCATTTACCATTGAGGCAAACTATAACTCCGCAATGGTTTCCTACAATCTTCCATTTACCATCTGTCACGAGCTTTCGCATCTGCGTGGATTTATGCAGGAGGAAGAAGCAAATTTTATCGGTTTTCTCGCCTGTGTAAATGCCGACGATACCGCCTTCAACTACAGCGGCTATCTTCTTGGCTGGATCTACGCAACCAATGAACTTTACGAAGCCGACTACGACACCTTTGAGGAAATCTACAACAGGCTTTCTGACAATGTAAAGGCAGATCTTTCGGCTAACAGCAGCTTCTGGAAGCGATATGACAGCAAGGTCGCCGAAGTATCTGGTCAGATCAATGACCACTATCTGAAAGCAAATGGTCAAAGTGACGGGATAAAAAGTTATGACCGGATGGTTGATCTGATGATCACCTGGTTCCGGTCAAAATAATTCTTTCTTATAAAGTTTACTCTTTCTCTCCAGCCTGAAACAGCATCTCTTTCAATACGTTTGCCGCCATGCTGTGAGGGCTGCTCTTATCTTCCACAAAACAGATTTCTCTTACCGGTGGTTCTTCCAATAGTGGAACCTGAATGACAATGCCTTGCTCGATCACTTCCTGTGCAAGCGGTTCCGGAATAAACCCGATTCCCAGATTCTGTCTTACCATCGGCAGAATCTGATCGATGGTTGCTGCTTCGGTATCTGCCGTCATTGCAATTCCATGCTCCAGAAAAAATCTGGTATAAAAATCATAAGTTGACGTGTTTTTCCCAAGGCAGATAAATGGATACTCTACCAGCTTTTTCAAACTTACCGGTTCTTTAAACATATCTTTGTACGCCACATTCGCAACCAGAATTTCTTTAAATGAAAGAAGCGGAATTGCCTTTAAAGGCTTTTTCACCTCTGCCGGTGTAGATGCTACCGCAAAATCTGAAAGTCCGTTCCGAACCGTCTGTATCGCCTGTGGTGCTGTATAACTCGAAATGCGAAGTCTGATTTTAGGATACTTTCTTCTAAACTCTCCCAGCACCGGAAGCAGAAGCAAATGCAATGCAATCTCACTTACCCCGATCGTTACGGTTCCCTGTTCCAGCTTCTTTTCATTTTCAAGCTCTAGCTCTGCTGCATGCAGATGATCGTATGCAATTGCAACATGTGAATAAAGCCGTTCTCCCTCCGGTGTAAGCTCTGCTCCCCGGTTAGACCGGATAAATAATCTGCATCCAAGCTGACTTTCCAGATTGTGGATTGCCCTCGTTACATTCGGCTGATTACTCATCAGGATTGTCGCCGCCTGTGAGAAACTTTTGTACTTTGCCGCATAATAAAAAATACGGTAATAATCATAGGTAACTTCCATCTTCCTGCTCCTTGTTCCGTATATCTCCGGCATATCCAGTGCCGCCTTTAACTGAACGGAATCGTAACCGGTGTACAGTCAAATTTTTCAAAATAACTGTCGGCCAGATGTTCCTCTTCGCCTTCGATCAGAAGATGCATCTTCTCTCCCATTCTTATCGTCATCAGTCCCACGATCGATTTGGCATCGATCTCGAAACGTCCTGTCACATCCTTTACCGTAATATCTGCATTCATCTTCTGGCAAACATTACAAAAAGTCATCAATTGTCCTGTAGTCATAAAACGTATATTCTTCTGTACCATAATAGGTCAACCCTCCGCAAGTCTTTTTTTCCTGATGTCTAGTTTACACAATATCGTACAATTTGAGAAATATCTCTTTGGAATGTCTGATATGTCATTTGAACATATCAGTTGTTTCTTTATTTTACATACTACATAGCAGTTTGTCAACACTATCGGTCATTTAAATTTTTATATTCTCGATACTCTGCCAGTGGCATATATGCCGGACGAATAATCTTATCCACATTGATCAGCTCTTCCAGACGATGTGCACTCCATCCAACGATTCGCGCTGCGGCAAAGATCGGCGTATAAAGCTGCTCCGGAATTCCAAGCATATGGTAAACCAGTCCGCTGTAAAAATCGACATTTGCATTTACCCCTTTATACATCTTTCTTTTTTCGGCAATGATTTCCGGTGCCATATGTTCCACTTTCTCATAAAGTGCGTATTCTTTATCGTATCCTTTTTCATGTGCAAGCTGAGCCACAAATTTCTTAAAAATCTCAGCACGTGGATCAGATACTGAATAAATCGCATGACCCATTCCATAGATCAGACCTTTTTTATCAAACCTCTCCCTTGCAAGCAGACCTTCCAGATATGCTCTTACCTCATCGTCATCTTCCCAGTCTTTGACCTCTTCTTTCATATCAGCAAACATCTGCGTCACTTTGATGTTCGCACCGCCGTGCTTCGGACCTTTTAACGATGCCATTGCAGCAGAAATTGTAGAATAGGTGTCTGTTCCGGACGAAGTGACAACGTGGGTAGTAAATGTAGAGTTATTTCCACCACCGTGATCCATATGCAGCACAAGTGCCATATCCAGGATCCTTGCTTCCAGCTCCGTATACTGTCGGTCTTCACGAAGCATCATCAGAATATTTTCCGCGGTGGATTTCTGCGGATCCGGTGCATAGATGTACATATCCTGACCCTGACGATAATTGTATGCATGATATCCGTAGACCATCAGCATCGGAAATTCACTGATCAGGTTCAGACACTGTCTGAGAACATTTGGGATTGAAGTATCATCAGCTTTTTCATCGTAAGAATACAGATTCAGAATCGCCCTTGAAATATTGTTCATCATATCATGGCTCGGTGCCTTCATAATAACATCGCGCACAAAATTCGGCGGAAGTGTCCTTCTCTCCGTCAGTGTCTCATGAAACCCATCCAGCTGTACAACCGTCGGAAGTTCGCCAAAAAGAAGCAGATATGCAATTTCTTCATATCCAAAATGATCCGCATCCAGGAATCCACGAACCAGATCCTTGATGTTATAGCCTCGATAATACAAATTACCGGCACACGGAACTTCTTCGCCATTTACAATCTTTTTGGCACATACATCGGAAATGTTGGTAAGTCCCGCAAGGACTCCTTTTCCGTTTACATCACGGAGACCTCTTTTTACATCATGCTTTACAAAAAGTTCTTTGTCGATCCCGGTATTCGCTTCACATAATCCGGCAAGTTCCTTGATTTTCGGCGAAATATCAAACAGAATGCTATCCAGATCTTTCGCACTGTTCACTGAATTTGTCATACACCTACTCCTTTCTGTTAAAGGCTCTGCAAATACTGCAGAAAGTATGAATGAAGGACGGAAACACGCACTTTTAGCATCGTCCCCCGTCCCTTCTTCTTATTTGTAAACTACTTACTACTTGTTGGAAAATATGGTCTCAATGAATCTGCCACACTGCTGATCGGCATTGTCTGAAGCCATACATGTCCCGGTCCTGTAATAACCGTATTAAATAATCCTTCTCCGCCAAAGACAATATTCTTAAGTCCCGGCACAGTCTGGATATCCATCTGGCATGTTACACTCATCGCTGCCAGATAACCAGAATCAATCACGATCTGCTGACCCGGTTGTAATTCGTATTCTACCACATGTCCATCGAATTCTGCAAATACAATTCCATTTCCGGATACCTTCTGCAAGATAAATCCTTCTCCTCCAAACAGTCCTGAAGCCACTTTCTTGTGAAAATGAACAGATATATTTACTCCAGGTTCGCCAGCAAGAAATGCTTTTTTCTGAAAAATATATTCCTGCCCCGGTCCGATTTCAAATGCCTTGATCGAACCCGGAAAGCTGGATGCAAATGCGATCAGTCCATTCCCACCCTGTGCGGTATAGATATTCTGGAACATCGCTTCTCCAGAGAACATTCTTCCAAATGCTTTTCCAAATCCTCCATTTGTCGAAGTCTCCATCTTCATATTCGGAGACATCCATGCCATGGATCCCCGCTCTGTGATCATCCGCTCGCCAGCTTCCAGATGGCAGATCACTACCGGAAGGGTATCACCCTTGATTTCATACTTCATGCTCCATTTCCTCCTTTATAATATTAGTCAGTCTGGCAAATTCTTCCAGATCCAGTGCTTCTCCCCGGACACTGCTTCCTTTTCCGAGTTTCTCTATCGCAGCAGTAATGACTTCCTTCGAAAGATTCAACTCTCCTGAATTCTTAAGGCCATTTGCCAAGGTCTTCCTTCTCTGATTAAAAGATGCCCGTATAAGGCGGAACATCAGCTTTTCATCCATAACCTCTACCGGAGGCTTCTGATGTCTTGTCAGGCGGATTACTGCTGAGCCGACTGCCGGACGCGGCATAAAACAGTTCGGTGGTACATTTGCAACAATATACGGCTCTGCATAATACTGTACAGCAAGTGAAAGTGCACCATAATCCTTTGTTCCCGGCCCTACCTGCATACGGTCAGCCACTTCTTTCTGTACCATAACCGTAATACTCTCAAGCGGCACATGGCTTTCAAATAAGCCCATGATGATCGGTGTCGTTATATAATATGGAAGATTCGCAACCACCTTGATCGGCCGTCCCCCGTTCTTCTCCTTTGCAAGTGCTGCAATATCCACCTTCAGGATATCTTCATTGATGATCGATACGTTGTCATATTCTTTCAGCGTGTCTTCCAAAATTGGAATCAGCGCACGGTCGATCTCAACTGCCGTTACTTCTCTTGCCGCACAGGCAAGATACTGTGTCATCGTTCCGATTCCGGGACCGATCTCCAATACGTAATCATCCTTTGTGATCTCGGCTGCACGAATGATCTTATCCAGCACATGCTCATCGATCAGAAAGTTCTGTCCAAATTTTTTCTGAAAATTAAAATTATATTTTTGCAGAATCTCAATGGTATTCTGCGGATTTCCAAGTGTAGGTGTTTTCATCTGTTATTCTCCTGATTATTCATTGCCTGCGTCTTAGATGCCGTACAGATCTCTCGCATTTTTCTCTGTCACAGCGATCACTTCTTCCGGACTCATCTCTTTTAACTCTGCAATTTTCTCAGCCACATACCGGATATAAGAAGACTGATTCCGTTTGCCACGGTACGGCTCCGGTGCCATATACGGGCAGTCTGTCTCCAGCACGATCTTCTCGATCGGGATCGCAGTTGCGACATCTTTTAATTTCTTTGCATTCTTAAATGTGACGACTCCGCCGATTCCAATATAGAATCCCATCTTCACATATTCTTCAGCCATTTCACGCGAATAGGAATAGCAGTGAATAACTCCGCCAAGCCCCTGTGCATAATTTTTCATGATATACATGGTATCTGCGGCAGCTTCCCTGCTGTGGATGATTACTGGTTTCTTTACTTCTCCCGCAAGCTCCAGCTGGCGGATAAACCACTTCTGCTGTACCTCATGTGATTCATTATCCCAATAATAATCCAGACCGATCTCTCCGACTGCAACCACTTTTTTGTTACGGCAGAGTTCTTTCATGTGCTGGATCTTATCTTCGTTAAGTTCTCCAACCTCATCCGGATGCACACCGATTGCAGCATAAACATATGGATACTTTCCGGCAAGTGCCAGAACCTTCTCACAGGATTCATAAGTCGCACTTACATCCACGATCGTTCCAACTCCAAGATCCGGCATCGATTTTAAAAGCTCATCCCGGTCCCCGTCAAACTGTTCATCATCATAATGTGCATGTGTATCAAATATCATTTTCCTCGTCTCGCTTTCTTTTTACTGACTGCTCTAAGATGTTCTAAGTATACCACACATTCTTAGCCGCTGAATAGACACTTTTTTTACTTGCTTATCCGGTTTCTTCTATGTATACTATAGATAGTGCAAATAGATCACATCTGCAAATGTATGGGGAATATATTTCTGAAGATTCTGATCAGATATTATAGGAGGATTTTAAAATGAAAGTATTTGACACTGTAAACAATGTCGAGCTGGAAGCCGACACAAAGAAACTTGTAGACATTATGGTAGACGGACGCCAGGTTGATGTATACCTGAAAGAAAAGAAGTCTGATGAAGACGGATACATGAGCTGGGATGTAGAACACTGGTCAGCAATCGACAAAAAGCGTTTCATCCGCTGCTACTCTCTGGAAGGTCGTGTCCTCAGCGAGTCTACCGGTCACAACATCTATGACCTTTACAATGAATTCAAACCGGAAGATGCTTTAAAGGTAGAGCTCAGCTAATCTCTGCTGTATTCTACATAAGACGGTAATGAAATTCCGGACGGGCAGAACTTTCTGTCCGTCTTTTATTGTACAAAAATCTACTCTGATTCTGCACAATGTTACTGTTCACACGATGTGCGACCAGCAACGCATCTCGCCATTTTAAATCGCCTTTGGCGATGGGGCGAGATGCATTCAAGCCAAAACATGCATCCTCCGTGTCAATCAGCGGAGTGATTGACACGGGAGTGAACAGTAACTGCACAATGTCTTTTCTGAGATACTTTTTCATTTCCTCTTGTCAAATCCGGCATACCGCGCTATAATTTTATTTGTACAAGTTCATATGTACCAGGGAGCTGGAGATTGCCGGCTGAGAGGGGATTTATTTATCCCGACCTGTAACCTGATTTGGATAATGCCAACGGAGGGAATGTATACCATGTATTTGATAGAGATGCCTCCGCATCTCTTATTTTTTTACATGACAGATCAGAACACGCTGCCAACGTGTTCCGTGATTACGGACAGCAGGAACTCCACTCAGGTGTGGAGTTCCTTTTTTTTAAAGGAAGGAGAACTCTACTATGAAACAAAATAATACAACAAAGAGACTCGCACTTGCCGGTGTTCTCACCGCGCTTGCAATCGTCGGAAGCTTTATCAGTGTACCGGTTGCCGGAAGCAAATGCGCTCCGGTACAGCATATGGTCAACATTCTTGCCGCCGTGACACTTGGTCCTGCATGGGGCGTTGGCATTGCATTCTGTGCAAGTTTACTCCGCAATCTGCTCGGTCTCGGAAGCTTTATGGCTTTTCCGGGAAGCATGGTCGGTGCTTTATGCTGTGGTCTGGTCTACAAAAAATGCCACATCTTAAGTCTTACCTGCCTTGCCGAAGCGATCGGAACCGGATTCCTTGGCGCACTTGCCGCTTATCCGGTTGCTTTGTATCTGATGGGAATTGCGCCGGCAGGACTTTTCGTTTATGTCGTTCCATTCCTTATTTCCACTGTCGCAGGAAGTATCCTTGCTTTCATCCTGATCACAGTTCTGGAAAAAGGCGGCGTTATGTCTCAGATCCGCGAAGCATAATCATCGTTCATTCTTACAGCACTCTGCTGTAAATGAAACCGCGTTACACCGGGGGCACCACCTTGTATCGCGTAATAAAAGGCAGAGATTTTCAAATAAAATCCTGTTCATTGCCGGAAATTTTCCGACAAAGGCGTTAGCAATTCTATCATTCCGAACTGGAAGTGTACCCATCAGGCTGTGTCTGGTTTTTTTCGTGTACGCTGTCCGTGTTTTGCTGACGCCAGATTTTTGTGATACTCACAAACCAATAAGAAACGGAGGCAAAACAACATGAGAAATTACACAACCCAGATGGACGCTGCCAGAAAAGGAATTCTGACTCCGGAAATCGAAACCGTAGCAAAAAAGGAACATATGCCTGTTGAAAAGATGATGCAGCTTGTCGCAGAAGGCAAGGTTGCCATCTGTGCCAACAAAAACCATACCTGCCTTAACCCGGAAGGTGTCGGAAGTATGCTCCGTACCAAGATCAATGTCAACTTAGGCGTTTCCCGCGACTGCAAAGACTATGATATTGAAATGCAAAAAGTTATGAGTGCCGTTAATCTCGGCGCAGAAGCAATCATGGATCTTTCCAGCCACGGTAATACCCAGCCATTCCGTCAGAAGCTGACTCACGAGTGCCCGGCTATGATCGGAACTGTACCGGTCTATGACAGTGTTATTCATTATCAGAGAGACCTGGCAACTCTTACTGCACAGGATTTTATTGATGTTGTCCGTCTTCATGCTGAGGATGGCGTGGACTTCGTCACACTTCACTGTGGAATCACAAGAAAAACCATCGAACAGATCAAAAAACATAAACGTAAAATGAACATCGTAAGCCGTGGAGGAAGTCTTGTCTTTGCATGGATGTGCATGACCGGAGAAGAAAACCCATTCTATGAACATTACGATGAAATCCTCGACATCTGCGAAGAATACGACGTAACTATTTCTCTTGGTGATGCCTGCCGTCCTGGATGTCTTGCCGACGCAACAGATGTATGCCAGATTGAAGAACTTGTACGTCTCGGAGAACTGACCAAGCGCGCATGGGATCATAATGTACAGGTTATGGTCGAAGGACCTGGACATGTACCGCTGGATCAGGTCGCTGCCAACATGAAAGTGCAGCAGAGCATCTGCATGGGCGCACCGTTCTATGTACTTGGACCTCTGGTAACAGATATCGCTCCAGGATACGATCATATCACAGCCGCAATTGGTGGAGCAGTTGCAGCTATGAGCGGAGCCGCATTCCTGTGCTATGTCACACCGGCCGAACATCTTGCACTTCCAAATGTCGAAGATACCAAGCAGGGAATCATTGCTTCCAAGATTGCAGCTCACGCAGCTGATATTGCAAAAGGTATCCCACATGCGCGTGATATTGATGACAAGATGGCAGATGCACGCCGTGTTCTTGACTGGGATGCACAGTACGCCTGCGCTCTCGATCCTGAAACAGCAAAGGCAATCCGTGACAGTCGTAAACCAGAAGATGACCACAGCGATACCTGCAGTATGTGCGGAAAATTCTGTGCTGTAAGAAGCATGAACAAAGCACTTGCCGGAGAATATATTGATATTCTGTAAACTTAAAGATTACTTGCAAAAGAAGAGAATCGGAAATTATCCGGTTCTTTTCTTTTTCACCAATTTTCGCTCTATTTGTTCTATAAAATATAGCACCTTGCCAGTGGTAAATTTTCGGGTTTGATGTATAATGATTACACAGAAAAAGGATGCAGCGGGAGGGAAAGTTTATGAAAAATAAAATAACGTGGAAAGATGTTGCTCTTATTGTACTTGCTATTCTCCTTATTTTTTCTATGTGCAGAATACATACACTCAAACAGTCGAATAAAAAACTGTACTCACAAAATCTGGAGATGAATAACCAGCTTGCCACACTGAAAGAAAAGAATGCAGGTTTAGAATCAAAGCTGAACAGCGAAGAAAGTATCACAGATGAAAAAAAATCAGACAATTCTCAACATTAAAAAATGAGGAGAAGTTTCCAGATCCTGGATTCTTCTCCTCGTTTTTATTTATCCAATCATTTAATTAACAGATCTCTGCTCCTGCCGGCATCTTCTTCTCCGGTGTCATCAACGCAAGATTACCATCTGCATCTTCTGCGCAGAGCAGCATACCTTCTGAAAGCACTCCGGCGAGTTTTGCAGGTTTCAGGTTCACAAGAACCATAACCTTCTTACCTACCATTTCTTCCGGTGTATAGTGTGCTTTGATTCCGGAAACGATCTGTTTTACCTGACTTCCGATCTTAACCTGGGAGCAGAGAAGCTTCTTGGATTTCTTGACTGCTTCGCAGGAAATGATCTCGCCTACCTGGAACTGCATCTTTTCAAAATCTTCAAAAGTGATCTCCGGTTTTGCTTCTATGTCAATTCCTTCTTCTTCCTCTTTCTTTTCTTCTTCAACCTTTGGATGAAGCTCTTCTACTTTTTTCATGACTTCTTCCAGGTCGAGTCTCTGGAACAGAATTTCCGGTTTTTCTACCACATGTCCGCCACCAAGCTGTGCCAGGATCTTTTCAGCTGTTTCCGGCATGAAAGATTCAAGCAGTTTTGCACCTTCGGAAATGCTTTGGATCAGATTCCACAGAACTGTTTCCAGACGATCCTTCTTGTCTTCTTCTTTTGCCAGTGCCCACGGCATGGTCTCATCGATATATTTGTTGCAGCGTTTGAACAGATTGAAGATTTCTGTGATTGCATCTGCCACACGCAGCTCGTTCATTTTTGCTTCTACTGCCTTTGGTGTATTTTCTGTCACAGCTTTCAGATCTGCATCTACTTCTTCTGCCACACCTTTATCAGTAACTGTACCGCCAAAATATTTGTTTGTCATAGAAATGGTACGATTTACAAGGTTTCCAAGTGTATTGGCAAGATCGGAGTTCAGTCTCTCTACCATCAATTCCCATGAAATTACGCCATCATTTTCAAACGGCATCTCATGCAGAACAAAGTAACGAACCGCATCTACGCCAAAGAAATCTACGAGTTCATCTGCATAGAGTACATTTCCTTTTGATTTACTCATCTTTCCATCGCCCTGAAGAAGCCACGGATGTCCAAATACCTGCTTCGGAAGCGGAAGTCCAAGTGCCATCAGGAAGATCGGCCAGTAAATCGTATGGAAACGTATGATATCTTTTCCAATCAGATGAAGGTCTGCCGGCCAGTTCTTATTGAACATTTCATCGCTTTCACCATCACAGTGATATCCGATACCAGTGATATAGTTGGTAAGAGCATCAAGCCATACATAAACAACATGCTTCGGATCAAAGTCTACCGGAATTCCCCATTTAAAAGAAGTTCTGGATACACAAAGATCCTGAAGTCCCGGAAGAAGGAAGTTGTTCATCATCTCATTCTTACGTGCTACCGGCTGGATAAATTCCGGATGTGTATTGATATATTCAATCAGTCTGTCTGCATATTTGCTCATCTTGAAGAAGTATGCTTCTTCCTTTGCAGGCTGTACCGGGCGTCCGCAGTCCGGACATTTTCCATCTACAAGCTGGGATTCTGTGAAGAAGGATTCACATGGAGTACAGTACATTCCTTCGTAGTGTCCTTTGTAAATATCTCCCTGGTCATACAGTTTCTTGAATATCTTCTGTACTTCTTTCTCATGATAATCATCCGTTGTACGGATAAATTTGTCATAAGAAGTGTTCATCAGATCCCAGATTCTCTTAATCTCCCCGGATACGTTATCTACAAATTCCTTTGGTGTAACACCTGCTTCTTCTGCTTTTAATTCAATTTTCTGTCCATGTTCGTCAGTTCCTGTCTGGAAAAAAACATCATATCCCTGACTTCTCTTATAACGTGCAATTGCATCTGCCAGCACGATCTCGTATGTGTTACCGATATGTGGCTTGCCTGATGTATAGGCAATTGCAGTTGTAATATAATATTTTGGTTTGTCTGCCATGATTCTTTATCTCCTTTTTCTATAAATTAAAAATAGTGCACATCTCCGGCACGTAGTGCCTTTTATTTAACAAAGACTTCCTGTTAAATAAAAAACCGCCTTCTATAAAATATAGAAGACGGGATTATTGCCGTGTTACCACTTCTCTTCATCCTTCCCTCACAGGAAGAATCTCACCGGGTACAGTCTGCTGTTTTTGGCAGTCCATATCTGCACTCGCCGCTGTAACGGGCGGAACCCATCGCATGCTTGCACAGGAAACTGATTCGTTGCTTCCTTATGTTCACCTGCGCTGCTCAGAAGCCATCTTCAGTCTTTCTCCAGCCATCCCTCTCAGCCTCTGCGGGACTTCTCTGTAAACATTCAAAAGACCTACTCTCTTCGTCATCGCTTTTCCCATATCAAAAAAATCGTATCACAGATATCAGAAACTTGTCAAGGCGTATTTGACACCAGATAGCCTTTTTCCTTCAATACCTGCTCGATCAGATCCAGTGTCTCTTCCGAATCCGCTTCAACTGTGTGGTAGTGATAGTTGGAAGTGATATTCTTAAGCGGACTGGACTTTCCACTGTGGATCCCTTCCATGAATTCTTTGACATTTCTCCGCGATGCCACATCAAGAGGTGCTTCCATATGTCCATAAATCCGGTGATTGATCATTACATTTACCACCTTGCCTCCCAGATCCACGATCGAACAAAGCTCATCCTCCATCTGTTCATCCGTATGACTGACTTTGAACACTCTCGTTACCGTATGCGGTGCATTCAGAATATATCCCCGGTTGGTTGAAATGATATCATATCCGGCTGCACGGATCAGCGCAATGTCCTGTACAATGACCTGACGGCTTACATCATATACCTTCGCCAGTTCTTTTCCCGGTACCGGAACCTCACTGCTCTTTATTTTGCTGACAATCTCTTCTCTTCGTCTGGAACCTGTCATCCCGATATAACTCTCCTTTTTCTGCAATTCTGCTCTGTGCCTGACGTATTACAGACTTTCCTCTTCTATCTGCCAAATCCTGTCTTCACCCTTACTAAATCCAGACCGGCTTAAATAGCATGCAGATTCTTCAGCGAAATGTCAAGGACAGGAGCAGAATGGGTAAGTGCCCCACTTGATATATAGTCTACTCCAAGAGACGTCAGACGGTCAATATTTTCTTTTGTTACATTTCCGGAACATTCTGTCTCTGCACGTCCGTCAATAATCCGGATTGCCTCCTTCATATCCTCCGGCGACATATTATCCAGCATAATAATATCTGCTCCCGCATCAACAGCCTCACGCACCATATCCAGATTCTCAACTTCTACCTCAATTTTGCGGACAAACGGTGCGTATTCCTTTGCCATTTCCACCGCCTTTGCCACACTTCCTGCCGCTCCGATATGATTGTCTTTTAAAAGCACTCCATCGGAAAGATTATATCTATGATTATATCCTCCACCGACACGGACCGCATATTTTTCAAAAATACGCATATTCGGCGTTGTCTTTCTGGTGTCCAGAAGCTTCGTCTTCGTTCCTTCCAGAAGCATTGCAACCGAATGTGTATAAGTCGCAATTCCACTCATTCTCTGCAGATAATTCAGTGCCACCCGTTCCCCTGAGAGCAGCGCACGGATATCGCCTGTAATAATCCCCATCAATTCTCCTTTTTTCACTTCGTCACCGTCTTTACAATAGAAATCTGTCTTCACATTTTCATCCAGAATTTCAAATACTCTGTGAAATACATCCAGCCCGGCAACTACTCCATCCTGTTTGCAGATCAGCTGCACCTCTCCGGTCACCGCTTCTTTCATCACCGCATTGGTGGTCACGTCCTCACTGGAAATGTCCTCCTGCAGTGCTTCTTTTATCAGATGGTCTACATTCAATGTCATCGTAATCTTATTCATTTCTTTTTTCCTCATTCTAAACAGATCTTTTTCTTTTATATTGCCTCTTTACAGAACAGCACAGGATTTACTGCATTTTCCACTCCGGAAATCTTATGTGCCGCACGTTTTGCAAACACCAGGCTCTCAAGCAGAGAATTACTTGCCAGACGGTTCGCCCCATGGACGCCATTGCAGCTGGTCTCTCCAACCGCATACAGATGCTCCATCGAAGTTCTGCTGTCACTGTCTACCCAGATGCCTCCCATGAAATAGTGTTGTGCAGGAACAACCGGGATCCACTCTTTTGTCACGTCATAGCCTTCTTCCCGGCACCGCTCACAGATATTTGGGAAATGCTCCAGGATCGTATTCTTATCAATATTTTCCATGGAAAGCCATACATGATCCGTTCCGTCTTTTTCCATTTGTTCCCGGATTGCTTTTGTCACCACATCTCTCGGAAGAAGCTCATTTACAAAACGTTCTCCGTCTTTATTATAAAGAACTGCACCTTCTCCACGGACAGATTCTGAAATCAGAAATCTTCGCCCCGGTTTTGAAGAATACAAAGTTGTCGGGTGGATCTGGACATAATCCAGATGCTCCAGACGGATTCCATGCTTCCTGGAAATATCAAGCGCATCTCCTGTCAGATGTGGAAAGTTTGTAGAATGCTGATATCTTCCTCCGATTCCACCGCTTGCAAAAATCGTATCCTGTGCATAGATCTTCATCTCTTCACCGTCTGCCGTCTTCGCTAAAATACCTGCGCATTTTCCATTTTTAACAATTATGTCTGTCATAGTTGTATATTCGTGTATTTGTACATTTTTTCGTTTCTTTACCTGCATGAGCAGTTTACTCGTAATCTCTTTCCCTGTAATATCTTCATGGAAAAGAATCCTTGGTCTGGAATGCGCACCTTCTCTTGTAAATGCAAGATTTCCGTCTTTTTTGGCAAAATCCACGCCATATCCAATCAGATCATGAATAATTTCCTGCGAGCTGCGGATCATAATATCCACCGATTCTTTCCTGTTCTCGTAATGACCTGCGCGCATTGTATCTTCAAAATATCCCTCATAATCCTCATCATCACGAAGTACACAGATTCCACCCTGTGCAAGAAATGAATCACTGCTTTCCAGATCTGACTTGGTAATCATAACGATCTGTTTATCCTCCGGAAGATTCAGTGCTGAAAATGCTCCACCAACTCCCGTTCCAACGATCACTACATCTGTCTTAATCTCCAACTTTATCCCTCCAATTCCGGCTCTCTTATCCGGTCAGCTATTGTTTCTTATTTCTGATTTTCCGGTTCTTTTATTTTGCAGCAAGCTCAAGCATTTTCTCTAACGGTTTTTTGGAATTTTCCCGAAGTTTTGCATCTACGTGAACCTCATTTTCACCAGTCTGCAAAACATGCAATACCTTCTCCAGCGTATTCTTTTTCATATTCGGACATACCGGTAGCTTGTCCGGATAATAGAATGTCTTCTCCGGGTTCTGTTCCTTCAGCTTGTAACCCACACCCTCTTCTGTACAGACAATGAATTCCTGACAGTCACTTGCCGTTACATACTGGATGATTCCTGATGTGCTTCCCACGTAATCTGCCATCGCAAGAAGTTCTGCACGGCATTCTCCGTGTGCGACGATCTGTGCCTCTGGATGTCTCCTTTTCACCTCGGCTACATCCTCTGGTTCCATCCGTTCATGAGTCGGACAGAATCCATCATTGTAAACAAAATTTTTTTCCGGTACATGATCGGCTACAAAATGTGCCAGATTCCGATCCGGAATAAAGAAAATATTCTTGTTCGGAAGTTCTTTTACGATCTTCACTGCATTTGCAGATGTCACACAGACATCCGAGTATTCTTTCAGTGCTGCCGTTGAATTGATATAACAGACAACAGCAAGATCATCATACTCTTTCCGCATCTTCCGGATCGTCTCCACATCTGCCATATGTGCCATCGGACAGTCTGCTGTCATATCCGGCATCAGAACCGTTTTCTCCGGATTCAGGATCTTCGCACTCTCCCCCATAAAAGAAACGCCACAAAATACGATTGTCTTTTCTTGGAGCTTCGTTGCTACCTTGCTCAGGTAAAAAGAATCCCCTATATAATCTGCTATTTCCTGCACCTCCGGCCGCACATAATAATGTGCCAGAATGACAGCATTCTTCTCTTTTTTAAGCTTCTGTATCTCTTCCACCGTTGTCATAACGTGATCCTCCCTTACTGACTCTTTTCTCATCTCTGATCTTTTTTCAGCATAGTGCACATTATAGCACCGCTCTTTACATCTGACAAGACACTTGTTTTATTTCTGTAAAGTTTCGTTTGAGATACATATTTCCAGAATCAAAATCATATACATAGAAACAACATCATTTCTTCTGGAGTTTTATGTTTCATTTAATTCTTAAACAACGGAAAAAAATTTTTCTGATCCTTCCCTGTTGTCTGCTGGTCATTCTGATTTCTTTTCTGTCTGGCAATGCATTTTGGAGCTCCCTGCATGCAGAATCCTCTGACCGGCAATTCCGTACTTTCACACGTAGTCTCTTCCAGACAGAAGTATCCGCAAATACCATCAGCCTTCACTATACCTTGCGTTCTCCTTCTGACTATGGCATCGCGGACATCCCGGCTACATACGGCAGTCTTTCTTCTGATCCCGTTGCTGCAAAGGCTTCTGTCAGAAATGTTCTCTCTTCTCTGCAGGAATTTGATCCCGACACTCTTTCTTCGGAAAATGCACTAACCTTTAAAATCCTGGATACCTATCTTAAAAATGCATCCACAGGGACAGATTATCTGCTTTATCAGGAGCCTCTCGGCCCCGTATCCGGTATCCATACGCAGCTGCCTGTTCTGCTCTCGGAATACAGCTTTTACGACACACAGGATGTAGAAACCTATCTGGCTCTCTTAAAAGAAACGCCTTCCTATTTTGATTCTGTCATCCGGTTTGAGCAGAAAAAAGCTGCTTCCGGTCTTTTTATGCCGGATTACCAGGCTGATTCTGTTCTGGACACCTGCCAGTCTTTTATCGATATGGGTAAAGAGAATTATCTAGTCAGTACATTTAACGAGCGGATCGCGTCACTGGATCTTTTACCTGAAAACAAAAAAGATTCTTTCCGCAAAGAAAATATGAAACTTGTAACAGAAGAGATTTATCCAGCTTATCAAAATCTGATCACCGCTATCAAATCGCTGAAAGGAAAAGGAACGAATGAACAGGGACTTAGCCATTTCCCTTATGGGAAAAAATACTATGAATATCTGGTGCGTCAGACTACCGGCTGCAATGAATCCATTTCCCGTCTGCGACTGATGACCAGGGCACAGATACTGGAAGATCTAAGTGCCATGCAGAAGGTTCTCTTCCCTGCCGATGCAGCACTTACCCAAGCATCCGTTTTGGAGCAAACACCTCCTGATTCCATGCTGGATGATCTCAGGTCTAAAATCACAGATACATTCCCGGAAATTCCTGATGTTGATTTCCAGGTCAAATATGTTCCGGAATCCATGCAGGATTATCTAAGTCCCGCTTTCTATATGATCCCTGCCATTGACAATCTGACGGAAAATGTCATCTACATTAACAACGGGCAGACCGCCTCAGGGCTGAATCTCTACACAACCCTTGCTCACGAAGGCTATCCCGGACATCTGTACCAGACCGTCTATTTTTCTGCTTCTGAGCCGGATCCTATTCGGAGCATTCTTGATTTTGGCGGATACGTTGAGGGCTGGGCCACCTATGCGGAAATGATGTCCTACTACCTTGCACCTCTCTCTAAGACGGAAGCATCCCTTCTCCAGAAAAACAGTTCTGTCATTCTTGGACTTTATGCACTTGCAGATATGGGAATTCATTATGACGGCTGGTCTGTAACTGATACAGTCCGCTTTTTCAGCGATTACGGAATCAATGATGCAAATGCAGTACAGAGTGTCTACGAACTGATTATTGGAAGTCCTGCCAATTATCTGAAATACTATATTGGATACCTGAAATTTTATGAATTGAAAAAGGAGATGGCAGATACCCTGGGAAATCAATTCTCCCAAAAAGAATTTCACAGGGCGGTACTGGATGTGGGGCCGGCGCCATTTGAGATCGTATATGATGAGGTGGAAAAAAATTTATTAGATTGATCCTATTTCACACAAAATAAAACTATCCTGTGAGAATCCGAAACATTCCCACAGGATAGCCCATCAAACACATTTTATATAATTTACACTTGAATCTACAGATCCAGTTTCAGATCATTTTCCTTGATCCAACCACATTTTCTCATCGGAATCGCAATCGCCCAGGAAAGCACTGCCGGAAGAATAAAACAGATCAGCACCAGACCTGCCCAGTCCATTCCGGTGATCGCAGCTTTAGTTCCTTCTGCAATATCATTTACCCAGCCAGTGTACACACCAATCTGTCCGACCAGTCCGCAGGTTCCCATTCCGGATGCCACTGCCGCACCGTTCATCTTCAAATGAAAGATACAGGTTGCGACCGGACCGGTAATTGCGGATGCCAGTGTCGGCGGAAGCCAGATTCTCGGATTTCTCACAATGTTTCCCATCTGGAGCATCGAGGTTCCGATTCCCTGTGCAAAAAGACCACCCCATTTATTTTCCTTAAAACTCATAACCGCAAAACCAACCATCTGTGCACAGCAGCCGGCTACAGCAGCACCTCCTGCAAGCCCGGTAAGCGAAAGTGCCGCACAGATCGCTGCACTGCTGATTGGAAGTGTCAGCGCAATACCAACAATCACAGATACGATAATTCCCATGAAAAATGGCTGTAATTCAGTCGCCCACATGATCGCAGTTCCTACGGTACTTGCCGCTGCTCCGATCGCCGGTGCACATCCCAGTGAAAGCAGAACCCCCACACAGATCGTCACAAATGGTGTCACAATAATATCTATTTTTGTTTCTTTTGAAACCAGTTTTCCAAATTCTGCTGCAAAAATCGTAACGACCAAAACCGCAAGAGGTCCTCCGGCACCCCCAAGTTCATTTGCTGCCATTCCGACTGCCGCCAGTGAAAACAATACAAGTGGCGGACACTGAAGTGCTACTCCGATCGAGATTGCCATCGCAGCTCCGGTTGCTCCTTTCGCATAACCGCCTACTGTTACAAGGATTCCTATACCAAGCTGTTCTCCGAGTGTGCTGATGATCGTACCGATCAGAAGCGATGCAAACAGTCCCTGCGCCATTGCACCAAGCGCATCGATTCCGTATCGCTTCGCTGAAAAGATAATATTTTTCTTTCTTAGAAACTCTTTCATAACTTTCTCCTGCTCCTGTCATTCTTTTAGTGTATAATCTACTGTCTTGTCACATGTGATTACTGTGCAATATTATCCACTGTTTTGCAGAATCCGTCAAGAAGATTTTATTTAAATCTCTTATCTTCGCAAAAGTATGATATAACTGATATGACAAAAAAGTAGGAGTGTACATTTTTTAACTGCACACTCCTGCTTTTTATTTCTTATTTTTATTCTTTATGAAAATATACATGATAAGCTTCCATATCTACTTCCGGAAGAGGGATCATCTTCATTCCATTCGCTTCAAACTGTAATTTTCCATCAACCATATGAATTTCTTCTACTGCCGGTGCTGCAAGGAATTCTTTTTCCTCTGAAAGTGCCGCAAGAATATATGGCCCATATGCAAGATTGACAAATGCCGCATCAGACTTGTTATCCAACACACGGAATTCCATCGGAAGTTCCAGTCGGATCACATCTCCGGCTTTCGGATCTGCATCAATTACCAGATATCCATCATGAAGTGCTGTATCTGCAAGAACTTTTCCATTTACAGACACGTTAAAATCCTTCTGCCCCCATGCCGGAATATGGATTTTAAGAACTTTTTTCTGATCCTTTTGGCAACGGATTTCCATTACACCTTCTTCATCCACACTCTGAAGTTCGATCATCGTTTTTCCATTTTCGTCCGTCAGCACGGAATCTACAAGAAGGTTAATGTAAAGCGCATCTTCATCCTGCGCATAAATATTTTCCATATAACGGAATCTGCTCTCCATACCGGTTCCATGACAGCAGGAATTCTCTGAAAGGAAGAATTCTTTTCTGCCACCCGGACCAAGTGGAAGAAAATAAGTCGTTCCACCATCACATTTATGACTACTTGATGTCAAGATATGATTTCTCAGCGTATTATCATAATAATCCATCAGATTGCCGCTTCGCGTATATTCAAATAACTGACTGGTCAGGCGCAGCATATTATAACTTGCACAGCTTTCAGCAGCCTTATCCGTAAGATAAGAACACGTTGTATTTGCACGATGGAACATCTCAGTCTCACCAACCCCACCGATACAATATGTATGTCCACCAGTCACGATATTCCAGAAATTCTTTCCGATTTCCCAATAAATCTCATCACCAGTTGCCCGATACAGATCCATTGCACCGATAATCTGCGGAATATGCTGGTTTGCATGCATATCCTCCAATGTATCGCATTCTTCTTCCATCGGATAGAATAACTTTTCATTTTCAAAAAGTTTTGCAGCCTTCAGATGATTTTCTTTTCCGGTCAGCTCATAGACTTTTACCATTGTTCCAAGCATACCACCAAACTCGCCCGCAATATACATTGCCCACATTTTATCCAGTGTTTCTTTTGGCAGACGGGAAAGTCTGTCATATACCCAGTCTCCCATCAAGTCCAGGATCTCTTTTGCCGTCTCATTTCCGGCAAGTACATGACAATCATATAATCCGGACATAATCTTATCCAAAGTATAATACGGAGCCCAGATTTCCGGGTATTTAGTATATACTTCCAGAAGATCGAACTGTTCCTCTGAGTATGCGCTCAAAAATCCTCTGTGATATTTGCCGGTTGCCGCAAATGCATCCTGGCACTTTTTCAGCTCTGCTACCATGTAATTGACTTTATCTAAAAATTTTGGATTGCCGGTTGCTGCAAATGCAAGTGCAATACCTGACAGATAATGTCCGGTCGTGTGCCCTTTCAGTTTACAGCTTTCCTCATCCCAACCGGTCATCGGAGGTGCTCCTTTGGTATCCAGTCCGGTCGCTTTGCGGAAATTATAAAGCATCTGGTCATCGTCAATTCCAAGAAGATATTCTTCCATCAGCTTCTGGTATTTATAATAAAGAGTTCCTTCTTTCAACCGAACCTGTCCAAGTGGAACATAATCCACCTTTTTCTCCGGTCCTTTTACTGGTACTATTTCCTTTTTATAATGGATCTCTGCAGATGCTTCCTTTTCTGTTCCATCAATCACACCTGCAACTGCAACCACTGTCTCTTCTTTTGCCGGTTCATATGTATTCCATTTCACCGGCATTGTCATGCGGCGTCCATCTTCTGTATATGCGATCACAACAGACGGAAGATGTGCTTCTTCACCGACCTGTGCATTAAGGACGACTTTACGTACTTCTTTTACGATATTTTCTTTTGCTTCCTGCAATACGGTCGCCACATATTCTCTTGACTCACTACATCCTTCATAGGTTGCAGTAACCGTCAGTGTAACCTTACGGTTTCCCATGCCATGCAGCGGACGATGTACCTTTCCTGTATTGTCAATAAATCTTTCTTCCCCTGTCTCCCAGGTAAATTGAGCACCATATTTTCCGTTCTCCGGGAGTGTAAGATTGTCATCTACCGTGCTCAGATTCCCAATATAAATTGCATCCAACTCTTTTTTAATAATTTCTGCTGCGTTCATTTTTCTCCTCCGTATTTTCTTGTTTGACTGTTCTTTCTGTACATGTTACAATAAATCAACACCATATAATTTATATGTTTTTCACATTTTTTTACAGAAAGAAGATTTGCCATGAATAGTATTTTCAAACTGGATGGTCCTGTTTTTACTATCCTCAATAAGTTCTGTGACATTCTGATTCTCAGCATCCTCTGGATGTTCTTCAGTCTTCCAGCTGTCACTCTCGGTGCTTCATCTGCCGCCCTGTATCACAGTGTACACAAAGTACTTCTGAATGGAGAAGGATATGTATTGTCAACCTTCTGGAATTCATTCCGTACCAATTTAAAGCAAGGAGTTCTTTTAACTCTGATCCTGATTCCGCTTGCTATTTTTGTAGTAATCAGCTGGTTCTTTTCTGATGGTGTAGGACGTACACATATACTCGGTATTATCTACTTTGCCGTATCCATCCTTTGTGCACTCTTATTCTTGATTCTGCTTACTACAGTATTTCCTTTATTATCGCGTTTTTATATGACAATCCCAAATCTGTTAAAAGCAGCGATTGCTCTTGGTATCACCAGAATTGGGTTTACCTTAATGCTTATTGTGATCTTTCTCATGTGTGCCAGTGCATTTCTCGTTGCTCCAGTCACCGGATTCGTTCTTCCTGCCTGTTTTGCAATGGCAGCCGAACGAATTCTTGAACCAGGATTCAAAAAACTGGCAGATGCTTCTCAGCCGAACGAAAGCGAGGTTGTCTAATATCTTGCTTTAATTTCTTCGCCGTTTATCAGTTTCTGCAAATTTCCGAGCACAGTATCAATCTGTGTTTCGGAAAGCCGGAAACCTCTTTCATTTCCATCAAGCACCGCATACGCTTTTCTTGCTGATTCTGAATAATATGTTACCGTATCGGACTTTTTGCTTTCATCCATATATGCAAACTTAATTTCTGCAATCTTGTTCATTCCCGACGTATCTGGAAGATTTTCAAGAATTACTTCATCTGCTTCCACACTGATCAGCTCATAATAGAAATTACGAAAACTATCTACGTCCAGTTCTTTCCCATCATAGAGAACCTTTCCATTATCTGTTCCCATATTCTGGAACTGAATCTGATAACTACTTCCATCTCCCTGTGTGATCGTCAACGTCTTTAGGCTCGTCACATCCGGTATCAAGATCGTATGGCTGATCACTGTATCAACGGTAAGATTCAGCCAGCTGATATCCTGTGGTCGGCATTTATAAATCACATCAGAACCATTTTCCACATAAAGATTACCCGCACCATCAATATTCGATACCAAAATACTAATCTTGTTCTTTTCGCTATTTTTAGTCTGATATTCAATCTCTACCTGCCTGTAAGGCTGATCCAATCCGACCTGTGCCCGGTCTTCTGCAGTCGGATGAAGTACCGCCACTTCCTGAGCTTTTAATCCAAAGAACATTGGAAGAATATCTTCTGATACAGCTGCAGAAGCCGGATAGTTTATTGGAGCTGTCAGCTGGTATGAATCTACCTGATAGCCTGCAAGTTCTTCACTTCCCTGGTGCCTGATCTGAATCTCATCCATACCTTCTCCCTGAATATCAGCCAAAGTAACTCGAAAACTGTCATCACTCTCATCCCGGTCTGGTGTGATCTGTTTTGAAACCAGATCTTTTACACCATACTGAAATGCTTCCACATTACTGTCGGATACGATATAGACCTCTTCTTTCCACAGTACATACCACTGACTGCTATCCTGACCCGGAACCTCATCTCCAATCATCAGAGATTCTTTTTCACCTTTTCCTGTTACTGTAACTTCTACCGGATCATCTTCCAATCCAAATTCATTCAGGCGCCCTTTTCCATCTGTAACCTTTTTCTCTGCCGTGATCCCTTTTACTGCATTTTGAATCTTCTTTACAGCTGAATTGTCGATTGCAATATTGTCACAGTCCTTAATGATTACTGAATCATCGTTCCAGTCAGCTTCATAACCGCCGGAAGCATTGGAAACTACGACTGACGCTACGTCATCTTCTGTAATTTCATCCAGGATCTGATAGTTTCCGCTCTCAACATCACTCTTCTCTGAATCATCTGATTTCAGCAGGAAAAAACATGCGCCTCCCAGAATTAATATTCCCATACATAAAATGCCGATTGTCAGCCATTGTTTTTTCATCGATGTCTTCTCCTTACCCAAACAACAATTCCAACTGCCAGAACGATTACAGGAAGTATTACCATGAATCCCCAAGTATATATATTCGTCTTCATCTGACTCATTGTATGGTTTTCTACACTTAAATTCTTTGCCGGAATATTTACAGTCTCGCTCTGATCATCCAGCTTCTTAAATACTCCGAGAATATATCTTCCATTTGCAAAAGTATCACTGGTCATTACATCACCTGTAAATGCAAGTGCAGAACCTGATACCAGTATGTTGGATTTGGTTACTTCTTCTCCATACCAGCTATGGGTCGATAAGACCATACCTTTTACATCACCCGTGATCTGGTCTGCCGTGATCTCTGTCTGTCCAAGTTTTACTGTTCCTGAGCCGGAAGTAAAATTCAAAAGTACAGATGTCTCATAGCCATCTTTACTTTCAAATAATGTATCAACTGGGCGGCAGAGTGCCATAATCGTCAAATCGCTTGATGTCATTCCTTCTGCATAATCCATATTTGCATACTGTGCAACCGGATAATAGAATTTTCCGTAGTACATGCTACTGTTCGATTCAAATGCATACCCTTCTTCCGCTTTCAGTCCCCATTCTCCCAGAAATGCTTCCAGATTCGGAAGACTTCCTGCATTCGGATCAAGGAATACATAAAAATTCCTTCCCTGGTTTCCATCATTATCAAGCCAGCTGTTAAGTTTTTTCAGGCAATCTTCATTCAGATCCTTTTGCGGTGCAAACAAAATTGCATCGGTTGCAGTTTCATCCAAATCATCGGTCAGTAATGACTGGGAAGTGATCTCATACTGATTATCTTGTAAAAGATTCGTCAGATCCGTAGGTTCGTTTTCTCCAAATCCATTTAATACAACGACTTTCTTTTCAGTTGCATCTGATGTTACAGAAGCAATCGCTCCGGTAACTTTCTGCTCTACTTTCGAAGCTGTGATTTGTGATCCTGAGCTGTCATACTCATATAGATCCTGAAAAGAAATAACTTTCTGTTTTTTTCCAGATTCTACCAGAATATCCCAGGAACTTAAGTCAAGATCTGGATACTTGGAAATATAAGTCGGATTTTCTGTCAGATCCACAAATTCTAATTTTACTTTTTTTGAGTGTTCTTTATACTGCAGTAAGTTCTGATATGCCTGTACCAGATAATAGCTTCCGGTAGACATGGATTTTTCATCCACAAACACTGTGATGTCCACTTCATCTTTTAATCTTTTCAAATACTGAATGGACTCATCTGATATTGTATATCTGTCATCTGCCGTTAAATCAATACTCCAGCCATACTTTTCAGTAAGCTGACCAACTACAATATTGGCAACAATGATCAGCACAATTCCCAGTACGGTAATCGTCGTCGCCATTGCACCGTATTTCCATCTTCTGCTCTGTTTCATTGTTCTTCTTCCTTTCTGCCTTATCCTATTTACCGCTCCATCTTCTCTTTTCCAGTACACGTGTTGTCAGGAAAAAGAATACAGCCGCAAAGCTGATAAAGAAGAACAAATCCGAAACCTTAAAGATTCCCAGTGTCAGATTATGGTATCTTGAATAGAATGAAATCGCATATAGTGCCTTCTGTACTGGTCCAAACGGAATCACGCCTGCCAGAGAATTTAAAGAAATCACCAACAGCATTGCAGCCAGTCCACCGACAGCTGCAACAATCTGATTCTCTGTCTGTGCTGAAATGTACATACACAATGCAATTCCTGCCAGCCCCATAAGCGCAATCCCTACAAAATTTCCAATAATGATCATCCAGTTGATCTTTGCATATGGTGCAAGAAATACCGTATGTAAAAGGGTAACTGCCACTCCTGCAAGATATACTACAAAAGCGGAAAAATATTTTCCTGCAACAATAGCACCTGATGTTACCGGTGCTGAAAAAAGAGCCTGCTCTGTCTTCTGCTTTTTATCCTCACTCATCAGACGCATTGTAAGAATTGGCGTCAGAAGTAAGGTAACCGTATATAAAAACGCAAACTCATTACTCAAATCTGCACTTCCTCCTAGAATCAGAATTGCATATTCATACCCTGCAAGCACGTAGACTGCGGCAAGATATACATATCCTATTGGGGAAATAAAATATGAGTTCAACTCTCTTAAAAAAATCGCTGTCATTATTTTTTTCCCCCTTTACTATCTGTTAATTTGAGGAATATATTTTCAAGCGACATCTCTGCTTCTGTAAATTCCAGAAGCAACCATGGGCTTGCCTTGAAATATGCAGAAGTCTGTCTGCGAATATCCGTATGCTCATCTGACTGTAATTCAAAAGCACAGCATCCTGGTTCCGTACAAACAATTGGATATACTGCCTTTACACCTAGAATAGCCTTAAGCCCTTCCTCTACCATTTTCTGTGGTCCCTCGACTTTTATTCGAAGCCTTCTTCCATTCAAATGTCCGGATAAGTTTTCTGCAGTGTCATCCGCAATTACTTTTCCTTTATTGATCACAACAACTCTGTCACACACAGCCTGTACTTCCGACAGAATATGTGAAGATAAAATAACGGTATGTGTTTTTCCGAGGCCACGAATCAGATTACGAATTTCAATCATCTGTTTCGGATCCAGGCCTACTGTAGGTTCATCCAGAATCAGAACTTTAGGATTTCCAATCATAGCCTGCGCAATTCCAATTCTCTGACGATATCCTTTTGACAGATTTTTAATTACTCTGTCGTACACATCTATAATCTGAACTGCCCTGCATACTTCTTCTAAATGTTCTTTTTTCGGAAGTTTACATTTTTTCAAACGATAAATAAAGCTCAGATACGCCTTTACCGTCATGTCCACATAAAGCGGCGGTATCTCCGGCAAGTATCCGAGCTCTTTTTTTGCCCTGAGCGGTTCTTCCAGTATCTCATGTCCATCGATTGCTGCTGTCCCATCTGTAGCCGCCAAATTTCCCGTTATAATATTCATTGTTGTGGACTTCCCGGCACCATTCGGTCCGAGAAGTCCAAGAATTTCCCCGTCCTTCACGTCAAAACTGACGTGATCCAGGACGGTTTTGTTTCCATATTTTTTTACCAGTTCTCTTACTTCTATCATTCTTAGTTTATCCCTTCATTCCACTCATGGCAATACCACGTACAATGTACTTCTGGCAGCAAATAAAAAGGATCATTACTGGAATAAGTGCAAGAATAGATCCTGCCATGATTAAGTCGTATCTTGATGTAAATGAATTTCTGAATGAAGATAATCCCATCTGTACCGTAAATTTCGCATCTGAAGCAATATAAATAACTGGTCCCATGAAGTCATTGTATGAGCTCTGGAACTGGAATACTGACAATGTCGCAATAATTGGTTTGCAAAGTGGCATGAAAATCTGTGCCCAGATTCTGAAATGACTACATCCATCCATGATCGCCGCCTCTTCAAGTTCTTTCGGCAAAGTCAAAAAGAACTGCCTGGTCAGGAAAATAGAGAACGGTGTACCGAACATAACCGGAACAATCAATGGTACATATGTATCATAGAAGCCAAAGTCTTTAAACATTAAGAATCTTGGAATCAATGTAATTGCAAACGGAACCATCATTGCTGCGATAAAACACATAAAAATTGTATCTCTGAATGGAAATTTCAATCTCGCAAAAGCATATCCTGCAAGTGATGAAAAAATAATATTAAATATTGTTGATGGAAGTGCAATCTTCATTGTATTAAGGAACATCTGCCAGAAACTGATACTTCCTCGGGATGCAGCTTCAATAAAGTTTTCTACTTTCCATACTTTTGGGAAAAATGTTGGCGGATACGCAAACAATTCTCTCTGACTTTTGAAAGCAGATACTACCATCCATAAAAATGGAAGAATAACCAGGATGGCAACTATTATAACGCCTAAATAGGCAAAAAATTTATTTCCTTTTTTCTTTACCATGTCTTTTGCCCTCCTTTAAGCCTCATAATCTACTTTTTTACTCATAACTTTATTCTGAATTAAAGTAATAGACAAAATAATTACAAACATTACGGCAGCCATAGCGCAGGCATATCCCATCTTAGAATATTCAAATGCGTTAGACCAGAGATAATATGATACTGTATAGGTTGAGTATCCCGGTCCACCTTTTGTCATGATGAAGATCTCAGTAAAGATCTGGAATGCATCAATAACTGCTGTAAGCATTACGAAATAAATAGACGGCATAACAAGTGGAATTTTAATATCAATTAACTTTCTCCAAGGTGTGATTCCGTCGATTGCTGCGGCTTCATATAAAGATTCATCAATTCCCTGCAATGCTGAAAGGAAAATTAACATATTATAACCGGCCCATTTCCATACTGACATAATTGCAATTGCAAACAATGAATATTTTGAATCTGTCAGCCAGCCGATTGGATCCATGTGGAACAAATTTTTTAAAATAAAGTTTAAAATACCGTAGTCTGTATTGTAAATCCAAACAAACAAAAGCGATACTACTACGATCGGGCATACCACCGGGAGGTAATATAATGTTCTGAAAAATCCAGCTCCCTTTAACTTTCTGTCAAGAAGAAGTGCTAAAAGGAAAGAAGTAATCGTTGACATCGGTACATAAATAATAACCCATTTGAAAGTATTTACAAGCGCCTGTTTAAATACTTCATCATGAATCAGCGTCTTATAGTTTTCTATTCCGATAAACTTCGGTTTCTGAAGCAGGTTCCACTCAAAGAAACTGATAAAAAATGAACGAATGATCGGATAATACATCATGATTATCAGACTCAAAAGCGGCAGCGAAATAAAAATTAAACCAGTCACCGCTTCTTTTTGTTTCAAAGTAAGCCCTTTGCGGGATGATTTCGTATTCTTCATAATCTTCTCCATTCCTGATTACTTTTTTTAAGCCGGTAGTACAGCCGCATTCTGCTCTCTACTGAAGCAGCCCCCTCGCTTTTGTACTCCGGCCTTTTTAGTTATCTTACTTGAATACAGTTGTGTTAGCCTGCTCGTCAATAGTCTTAACTGCTTCTTCGATTGTTGTTTTACCTTCGAATGCATCTGAAAGACCTGCACTGATGATACTGCTGTACTCAGACCACTGTCCTGTAAGGCTAGCTTCAATCTGAGATTCATTTCCAAGGTATGCTGCTGAATTAACGAAAGCGTCAGCATCCGGTGGAGTACTTACATAAGCATCATTACTCATAAGATCTTTATAAACCGGCAGTGAAAGTCCCTGTTCCATAACAGTAGCAAGTCCTTCATCACTCATCTGATAAGACAGAAGGTTCGCTGCGATATCTTTGTTTTCGCTTGTATTAGCGATACAAACCATACTACAGATAAATGGGCATGTACGAGTTGTTCCCTTCGGCATCTCTACTGCTGTCCATTCAAAATCACATTCTGTACGGAATGACGGAACTACCCAGCGTCCTGACGGATACATGGCAACTTTTCCGATAACGAAGAGACGGTCTTCACTGTCACCTGTTGAAGATACAGTTCCTGGTGAAGGAGCTGATCCATCCTGTACAAGGTCGTACATTACACTTAAACCTTCAAGAGATTTTGCATCAGAAAGGTTTGATTTTCCATCTTTAAACCACTCTGCATCGTAGTTACCCATCCAGTTGATCCAGTCTGCACGATAGTTGTTAATGGCTGTCCCATACACATCAACACGATCTCCGCTTTTCTTTGTCAGTTTTGCTGCAATATCTTCATAATCTTCCACTGTCCAGTCATTTGTCGGAACATCAACACCTGCTTCTTTGAAAAGATCCAGGTTCAGATACATAACATAGGATGTCCAGTCTTTCGGGAATGCAACCTGTTTGCCATCGATATTACCAAAGTCCAAAACTCCATCAATAATATCTTCTGTCAGCTGTGGATATTCATCAAGAATATCATTCATATCTGCTAACATTCCAGCTTCATAGTAGCTTTTAACTCCAGCTTCACCTGTCCAGAACAGATCCGGAAGATTTCCTGCTGCTGCCAGTGTCTGAAGTTTTGTTGAATAATCAGAAGGAACATACATCTGTTCAACTTCTACATTCGGTGCATATGCCTGATAGTTTTTGAATACGTTGGCATACATTTCACGCTCATAATCATCACCTGAATGCATGTAAGTAACTTTACCACTTAAATCAGCTGCTTTTTTAGCTCCCTCCCAGTTGGTATCTTCAGCAGAAGCTGTAGGTTTCTTGTCTGCACTCTTTGTGTCATCACTCTTGCCAGATCCTCCACATCCTGCAAGTGTTGATGCAGCCAATGCCGCTGTAGTAAGCAGCACAACAGTACCTCTTAATTTCTTTTTCATAAGTCTGTCTCCTTTCTTGTTGTCACCGGTACTTACCGGCTTTATCATTATTATGTGTCTATATTCAGGCTGGTACCTGCCTGATTTCGCGACACTAATAACCTTTCCCATTCCTAAAAAATGTCTGGTCGATTTTGGCTCCTTTTCGTATGAAAATCGGAATAGATTCAAGTGGTGCTAAAACTTTAATCCATTGTCCGCCTTCATAAATCTGTCTACTTTGTGAATCTATCCATTCAGTTCCTTTTGGAAGATATACTTTCCTCTCTCTCCGGTTTAATTCATATACTGGGCAGACCATAAGATCCGGTCCAAACATATACTGATCGAAAATTTCATAATTCGCTTCATCTGGATAATCATAAAACAATGGTCTCATGATCGGTGTTCCGTCTTCTGAAGCCTTCTTCAGATTCTGGTAAATATATGGTCTTAAACTTTCACGGATATCTACATACTTCTTAAGTATCTCATATGCTTCTTCTCCATAGCTCCAAATCTCATTTGGTCCTCCTGAGTAACAGAAACTGTCCATACTCATTGGGGATACAACTGGTCTGTCTGGTTTAAACCGGAATCCATGCATTCTGAATACCGGGCAAAATGCCCCAAACTGAAACCAACGGATCAGGCATTCTCTATACTCTTCTGAATTTGGATCTCCTCCATGAAATCCGCCGATATCGGTTGTCCACCATGGGATTCCACTAATCGCCACATGAAGCCCTGTCTTGATCTGTCTTCTCAAACTGTCAAAATCAGAACAAATATCACCAGACCATAATACCGTTCCGAATCTCTGGCTTCCAAGGAATGCACACCGAATCAGATTCACGATTTCATCCTGTCCTTCTTCCTTCTGTCCATCATAGAACGTCTTTGCATAATAAAAAGGATATAAACTACTGACTTCCATTCCGTTGCCAATCCAATAACGGAGATTATCATAATCATACGGTGTGATTTCCGGTTCTGCCTCATCCAGCCAAAAATTTCGGATTCCAAGATTGTAATAATTCTCTTTTGCCTTGTTCCAAACAAACTTTCTTGCTTCTGGATTTGTCGGATCGTAGTAGGTCTCCGGTCCCCTGCAATACATTAAAGTTCCAGGTCCTCTTTCTGAGCGAATCAGCATGTTCTGATCTCTCATCTCAATATAATTTTCACTTCTTGGATCAACTGTCGGCCAGATAGAAACCAATAGACGAATTCCCATCTCATTCAGTTCTTTCACCATCTTTTCCGGTTCCGGCCAGTATTTTTTATCAAATTTCCATTCTCCCTGTTGCGGCCAATGAAAATAATCACATACAATAATAGATGGTGTAATTCCTCTTCTCTTGTATTCACGGGCAACTTCCATCAACTCATCCTGTGTCTCATAGCGAAGCTTTGACTGCCAAAGTCCTGTCGCCCACTCCGGAAATTCTGGTGCATACCCCGTCACTTCACAGTAACGATGTTCAATCTCTCCCGGTGTATCTCCTGCAATTACAAGATAATCCATCTGTCTTGCTGACTCGGCCACCCATCTGGTCCCCGATGTTCCAAACTCAACTCGTCCAATTGCCGGATTATTCCAAATAAATCCATATCCTCTTGATGACATCACAAATGGAATTGTGCTTTTCGTATTCTGCTGACACAAATCCAACGTGGCACCTTTCAGATCAAATAAATCATGTGCTTCCTGTCCCAGTCCGTAAAAATGTTCCCCTGCATACTGTCGTAAATGCAGTTCGATATGACTGGATCCTCCAACATGTCCTCTTAAAACTCTGGCATCTATATCCCTCTCATTTCTCCAGAGTTCTTCAAATAATACTTCACCCGCCTGATTCTTAAAAGAAATCTTTCCATCGCTACTGACAACAGCACGGATTCCCCCATTCTCCAGTACAACATTGTCCCCTTCTTCACTTACACTTGCCCGATCTTCTTTTGGCGGTAATAAAGTCCAATTAAGATCTTCGATCTCTCCTTTTGAAGCTCTTACCCGAATAATATGCTCTCCATATGCTTCAATCTGAACCTTTTCTCCTTCTCGGAAAATGAAAATCTTGTTCTGTGCAGTCCTGACCATCTTTTCCTCCCGCTTTCATTCCTCTACTCTAGCTGTTCCATAAGGTGACTTCCAAATTACAATGTATACAACTCTGTAATTTGTATATCAGGTACATGTACGAACCATCTATAGACTATATTCTACATATTTCGACATGCTTTGTCAAGAAATTTGCACATCTATTGTGAAATATGGTTAAATTTATTGTGTGTTATGTACAACTTATCGTTTGTTAACCGTACAACTTCTTGTGATTTTATCACATAACTTTACTTTTTTAAGCGTACAACATGTGCATATTTTCCATTAACTATTTAGCACTTTATTTATACAAGTGCTGCCAGCCACACACTCGCTGCAAGCCCTGCAAATGTTGCAATAAGTGCTCCGGCAAGAGTATACCTGGTTTTTTTCACCTTTGCCGACATAAAATACACAGACATCGTATAGAAAATCGTTTCCGTACACGCCATCGAAATTGAAGCGATCATTCCGTTTCTCGAATCCGTTCCAAATTCCTTATAGATATCAAGCAATAATCCCGTTGCAGCAGAGGACGAAAACATTTTCACAATCGTAAGTGGAACCAATGCCCCCGGAAATCCAATCTGCTCCGTCACATTTCCAATTATTTCCGATATAAATTCCAGAAAACCCGATGAACGCAAAATCCCCACTGCTGCCATCAATCCGATCAACGTCGGCATCAGCCGCACGACCGTCCAAAATCCACGCTTTGCTCCCTGAATAAAAGTATCATATACATTCACTCCTGCAAAAATTCCATATATAAGAATGGACAAAATCATAAAAGGGACTATAAAGTCAGATATGTATAAAAAAAGGCGCATAAAAACAGCTCCTGGCGAACCACTTTACTAAAAAGTATATTCGCCGGAGCTGTTATTCATTCCGTTTGCTTTATAAAGAAAACTTTTCTATTCCTCATCCGCATACTTCGCAAACCGCTTCTCATTCTGATGGATCACATAATAATACATCACGATCAGTAACGCACTTGCCAGGATCCATGCCGCCGGACTTGCCATGCATACCCCAAAGTAACTCTTCTGCCCTGCCGCGATCATGGCAACAACACCCCTGCCAACCAACTCAGCCACACCAGCCATCATCGGGAGCAGTCCATATCCCATTCCCTGGATTCCATTCCGGTAAACATTTACAACTGTAAGCGGAATAAAGAAAGTACCGACGCATTTCAGGTAAATATCCACGGAATGCATAATTTCTGTCAGATCCCCAGACAGGAACAGATACGTCATATATTTTCCAACTGTCATAATGATCGCCGCAACTACGACTGAATAGATACTTCCCATGATCGTAATTGACTTAAATCCCTGACGGATCCTTTTGATCTTACCAGCTCCAATATTCTGTGCGCAATAGGTTGCCATCGTGGTTCCCATCGCAACATATGCCTGCGTCACGATCTGCTCGATCTTATTCGCTGCGGTAAATGCTGCTACCTGTGTGGAGCCAAGCAGATTCAGGGCAGTCTGTACCATCATGGTTCCGATTGCTGTGATCGAATATTGAAGAGCCATCGGAATTCCGACTGCAAGCTGGATCTTCAGCAGATGTCCGCTCGGACGCCAGTCCTCCTTATGTAAATGCAGGATCGGAACCGCCTTCACAATATATACCAGACACAGGATTCCCGAAATCCCCTGTGAAATCACGGTCGCCCATGCCGCACCGGCTGCGCCCATGTGAAATGCAATGATAAATACCATATCCAGCACAATGTTGAGCAACGCCGCAAGAATCAGGAAATACAGCGGAACCTTGCTGTTACCAAGTGCCCGCAAGACACTGGATAAAAAGTTATACAGCATCTGCGCCGCAATTCCGCCACAGATTACCATAATATACGCATAGGCATCCTTGAAAATATCATCCGGCGTCTTCATAATCCCAAGAAGCGGTTTCATTGCCATCATTCCGAACACAGTCATAATAAGAGACATAATAATCGCCAGAATCGCGGCATTTCCTACAGTCTTGCGCATTGCTTTCATATCACCCGCGCCAAATTTCTGTGCCGTAAGTACGGTAAATCCTGCCGTCATTCCCAGAATAAATCCATTGATCAGAAACATGATCGTTCCCGTACTTCCAACAGCCGCAAGTGCTTTGGTTCCCACGAACTTTCCTACGATAATCGTATCTGCCATACTGTAGAACTGCTGAAATACATTTCCAATGAAGATCGGCAGTGTGAAATTAAAAATAATTTTTCCCGGATTCCCGGTCGTCAAATCTTTCTGTAATGTTTTCATATATTCCCTCTGTTTATCTTATTAACATTTTACCTTTCGACATTATAGAAAAATGTATCTTAAATTGCAATCGTCGTTTTCACGAAATTTCCCCTGTTTCACAAAGTATTTCCCGTTTATTTGACGGAATCTTTGACACCCCAGATTCTATCCTCTATAATAATTTATATAGAAAAAAATTATCATTTTCAGGAGGCATTGATATGAAACCACTGCCCTTTATCATGCAATATGTCAGGCGATACAAATATCGCTATATTGCCGGAATCCTTACTCTTTTTGCTGTAGATGCGGCAAGTGTATTTATTCCAAAACTTACCGGTATCATTACCGATGGTCTTACCGCGCGCAGCATTACCTGGAGTTCCATTCGTACCTGTCTTCTTGGGATCTTTCTGATTGGTCTTCTGCTTGCAGTCGGCCGTTTTTTGTGGCGTTATTTTCTTTTTGGAACCGCACGTATTATCGAGCGTGAACTGCGTAATGAAATGTTTTCCCATCTGGAAACTATGGATGTGGAATACTACAACAGCCACAAAACAGGTGATCTGATGACCCGGTTTACCAGTGACTTAAATGCGGTCCGCATGGCACTTGGCCCTGCTGTCATCTGCATCTTTGATTCCGTAGTCATGACGCTCCTGGTCGTCTGCCAGATGATGTATTATGTCAATATAAAACTAACCCTTCTGGCACTGATCCCGATGGTCATCATCTGCCTCGGCTATATGCATTACGGAAAGGTACTGGATAACCTCTACACCGAACGTCAGGACAGTGTTTCCAATCTTGCCGACTTTGTACAGGAAAGCTTCTCCGGGATCCGTGTGATCAAGGCCTTTGTTCGCAAGCAGGCAGAAATCCTTTCTTTTTCCAAAAAGAACCAGGACACCATGGATAAAAGTATGCGCATCGCAAAGCTGGAAGCCATCCTGATCCCGCTTCTGGATGTGATCATCGGATTTTCCAGTCTTGCCTCACTCCTTTATGGGGGATACCTCGCCCTGATCGGACAGATTACACTCGGACGCTTCGTAGCTTTCAATCAGTATGTCAATATGCTGGTATGGCCGATGCTCGCCTGTTCGGAAGCTGCCGTCATGTTTTCCCAGGGAACTGCATCCATCCGCCGTGTACAGGAAATCCTGGAAGCACAGACAAATGTAAAAGATACTGCTTCTGTCACGACTTTAGACACCCTGCACGGGGATATCCGTTTTAACCACCTGACCTTTGCACACCTTGGAAATACTTCTCCGGTACTGCATGATATCAATCTGGACATCCCATCCGGGACAACCCTTGCCATCATCGGGCGCACCGGCAACGGAAAATCCACTCTGGTCAATCTTCTGCTCCGGCTTTACAACACCGAGCCAGGCATGATTTATCTGGATGACCATGATATCAACACAATTCCGCTGAAAACTCTGCGTGAAAATATTGCTTATGTACCACAGGATAATTTTCTTTTTTCCGATACTCTGAAAGCAAATATTGCATTCGGCACAAAGTCACAGGATATGAGCCGTATTATCGCCGCAGCAAAATCAGCCTGCATTCACGATAATATTGCAAATTTTCCTGACAACTATGATACGATCGTCGGCGAACGTGGCGTTACGCTTTCCGGCGGTCAGAAACAGCGCAGCTCCATCGCCCGCGCCCTGATGAAAAATGCGCCGATCCTGATTCTTGATGACTCCCTTTCCGCTGTCGACACCGATACGGAAGAACATATCCTGCATAATCTCAGGGACGATCGTAAAGGGAAAACAACGATCCTGATCGCACACCGCATTTCCACAGTACAGCATGCCGATCTGATCATGGTACTTGAAAACGGGGAAATGAAAGAGCTTGGAACACACACCGAACTGATTCAGAAAAATGGTATTTATAAAGATATGTTTGAAAAGCAACAGTTGGAAGCTTCCATTGGAGAACAGGAGGTAGCCATAAGATGAAACGACTTTTAAGTTATCTAAAACCGCATAAATGGGTAATGACCCTGGCAACTGTCCTGGTTCTCTTCATCATTGCTGTGGAACTTTACCGCCCGATCATCATCGGAAATGCAATCGACCAGTATATCAACGGTTATTATCATCCGTATGTAGAAGCCGACGTTTCCGCTTCGGACGCTATAAACTGGAACGGTCTTGTACTGTCGCGCGACCAGGCAGTATCCGCGGCGAATTCTGCTTCCTTTTATCAGATTTTTCTCTGGAAGGATCACTATTACATGGCAGAAAATCTCACCCGATCTGAATGTACCGCACTGCAAAATGCCGATACATCTGTTTTAAAAAATTATGTCAGAAACGGTGCGCAGAAGCTTACTTCCAATGATCTGAAGGTTTTAAGACAAAATGATTTTAAAGGGATCTTAAAAGCCGGAATTCTGTTTCTTTTGCTGCTTTTTAGCGGATTTTTCCTGAACCTTGCCGACACCTGGCTTTTGCAGAAGATGGGCCAGCAGATCGTTTACAAACTGCGTGAAGAAACATTTACACATATACACAGCCTGTCACTTTCTTTTTTCAATACAACACCGGTTGGCAAGCTCGTAACACGTGTATCTAACGATACTGAAGCAGTCAACGAACTGTTTTCCACCATTCTTGTGAAACTTTTTAAAAACGTTGTAAAGATTATTGGTTACGCTGCTGTCATGCTCTCAATTAATGTGAAAATGGCAGGCATATCCTTCCTGCTTTTACCTCTGGTTGCAATCCTGACTTTTGTTTTCCGGCATCTCTCCAGAAAAGCTTACCAGATCACAAGAAATAAAATCACAGAGCTGAACACCTTCCTGTCCGAACATATTTCCGGTATGAAGCTGATCCAGATCTTTGCACGCGAAAAAGAGAAATACAGTGAATTTGAAGGAAAATCTATGGAACTATACCGTGCCAATTTCCGCGAGATCATGACTTTTGCGATCTTCCGGCCTTCAATCTATCTGGTTTCGGTCATTGCCATGATCCTTGTCATCCGTACCGGAAGCCTCTCTGTGTTAAATGGAAGTCTTTCTCTCGGAACTCTGTTCGTGTTTATCACCTACATCAGCTCCTTTTTCGAGCCAATCCAGGAGCTTTCCGAACAGCTTGGAACCCTGCAGTCTTCCATTGCTTCCGCAGAAAAGATTTTCAGTGTTCTTGATGTAAAACCAGAGATCGTATCTCCGACCGACCCGACTCCGGTCAATATTCTTGGTGAAATTGAATTCCGCCATGTCTGGTTTGCCTACGAAGAGGAAAATTATATTTTAAAAGATGTAAGTTTTGTAATCCATCCGGGTGAAAAAGCTGCTTTTGTCGGCGCTACCGGAGCAGGAAAATCTACAATTTTAAATCTGATCGGAAGATATTTTGATATTCAGAAGGGACAGATCCTGATTGATGGGATTGATATTCATGAAATTGATCTGGATGTACTCCGCGGTGCGATTGGTCAGGTTCAGCAGGATGTCTTCATCTTCACCGGAGACATCAAAAGTAATATCTCGCTGAATAATGAAGCAATCTCACCGGACGATGTCAGACGGGCTGCCGAAATTGTAAATGCAGATCCATTTATTCAGAAACTGCCGCACGGATATGATGAGCCGGTCACAGAGCGCGGAAGTACTCTATCTGCCGGGCAGCGCCAGCTTTTGTCCTTCGCACGGACACTTGCTTATGATCCGAAGATCCTTGTTCTCGATGAAGCAACTGCCAACATCGACACAGAAACCGAGACACTGATCACACAGGCACTTGCACGACTGATGGATGGAAGAACTACAATCATGGTCGCACACCGGCTTTCTACGATCCAGCATGCAGATAAAATTATTGTGATGCATCACGGGGAAATCAAAGAATCCGGAACCCATCAGGAGCTGCTGGCGAAGGATGGGTTGTATAAGAAATTGTATGAATTGCAGTTGATGGATTAGACAATTCTGTCATTTTATTTCACACTGACGTGAATGGTGATTTCACTGTGTGCGACTTTTTACAGTCTTGGGTATGTGCGTGGAAAGCATGATTCCAAGACGCAAAAATAACCGCCCATCGTCCTGAGAAAACATGAGCGGTTATTTTTAATAACCAAATAATATCAGGCGAACCGTCATCGGTAGCACCTTTTCTATTTATTATACTAGCATCTTTACGCTTTTATGTCAATTTTCTTTACAAGATTTCTTTCGCCCTATGGCATGCAACGGAATGTCCTTTGGAAATCTCCTGGAGTTTCGGGACACCGTTTTTACAGGCTTCTGTCGCATATGGACAACGAGTCACAAAACGGCAGCCCTCCGGGATATTCATCGGACTTGGCAGCTCGCCTTTGAGCTGGATTCTTTTATGTTCTCTTGCTTTTAACGGATCCACGATCGGAATTGCGGAAAGCAGTGCCTTTGTGTACGGATGCATCGGATTGGTATAAAGTTCATTGCTCTCTGCCACCTCAACCAATGTTCCAAGATACATAACTCCGATTCGGGTACTGATGTAGCGTACCATTGAAAGGTCATGTGCTGCAAAAAGATACGTCAGACCGAATTCGTTCTGCAGATCTTCCAGCATATTGACAACCTGTGCCTGGATCGATACATCCAGTGCTGCGATCGGCTCATCACATACGATGAATTCCGGATTAACTGAAAGTGCTCTTGCAATTCCGATTCTCTGTCTTTGTCCACCGGAAAATTCATACGGGAATTTATCCATATCTGCTTTTGACATTCCAACTTTATTTAACAGATACTCAGTTCTTTCTTCCGCTTCTGCTGCACTCATCCCTGCTTTTTTCAGCGGCTCATTGATAATTTCACGAACATTCCAGAATGGATTTAAAGCGGAATACGGATCCTGGAAAATGATCTGCACTTCATCCTTCATCCACTGCAGATTCTTCGCTTTTTCATTTGTAATATCTTTTCCTTTATAAGTTACTTTTCCATCTGTGATATCATACATACGGATCAGGGTACGTTCCAGTGTTGATTTTCCACAGCCTGATTCTCCAACCAGACCAAAAGTTTCGCCTTTATTGATCTCAAGACTTACACCGTCTACCGCTTTTACATACTGCTTACCTCCCATAAATTTATGAACCGGGAAATACTTCTTCAAATCCGTTGCAGATATTAATATTTCTTTATTCATCTATCTCCCCACCTTACTCATTTAAAAAGCACATTGCTCTGTGTGTTTCTGTAAATTCGGTATACTCTGGTTTCTCATTTTTACATCTCTCAGTTGCATACTCACAGCGTTCTGCAAACGGACATCCTTTCGGAGGATCGATCAGTGACGGCGGAAGTCCCGGAATAGACTGTAAGCGCTCGCCTTCTTTCAGATCCAGTGAAGGAATTGCTTTCAGAAGTGCCTTTGTATATGGATGCTTTGGTTCATAAAATACTTCTTCAACCGTACCACTTTCCATCACCAGACCACCGTACATAATGATAACCTTACTACAGACAGTTGCTACAACACCCATATCATGTGTGATCAGCATAATCGAAGTACGGAATTCATCCTTCAGTTCATGTAAAAGATCCAGGATCTGCGCCTGAATCGTAACATCAAGTGCTGTCGTCGGTTCGTCTGCGATCAGCAGCTCCGGTTCACAGGCAAGTGCCATCGCGATCAGAACTCTCTGGCGCATACCGCCTGAAAATTCATGTGGATACTGTCCAAGTCTGACTTCCGGATTCGGGATACCTACTTTCTTCAGCATTTCTAATGCTTTTTCTTTCGCTTCATTCTTAGAACATTTTCTCTGCCGGATAATAACTTCCTCAATCTGGCTTCCGATTTTCTTCAGTGGATTCAGTGCGGTCATCGGATCCTGGAAAATCATGGTCATCTCTTTTCCACGGACCTTTCTGCATTCTTCATCCGACAGATCTTTTAATTCTCTTTCATTTAAAAGGATAGACTCAGCAGTTCTCTCTGCATTGTCCGGCAGTATCCCCATAACTGCTTTCATGGTTACAGATTTTCCACTTCCGGATTCTCCAACCAGACCTACGATTTCACCCTGATCCACGCTGAAGCTGACTCCTCTTACAGCCTTTACTTCCTGTCCATGACTTTTAAAAGAAACATTCATATTTTTTACATTTAATACATTCTTCTTACTCATCTTTATCACCTGCTGTAATTCTCGGTTCTACAAACACACGAAGTACATCCCCTAATTTATTGAAAGAATACACGGTCAGAATGATCAGAATACCCGGCAGAACTGCCATATAAGGTGCCTTCTGAAGATACTGCTGTGAGCTCTGGAGCAGACTTCCCCAGCTCGACATCGGTGCCGCAACACCAAGTCCCAGGAAGCTAAGTGAACTTTCTACCATGATCGCGCTTGCGATCTGTGCTGTTGCTGCTGTGATGATCGTTGGAAATACGGTCGGAAATACGTGTGACATGATAACCTTTCCAGAAGGAATTCCGATAAAATCTGCATACTGCACATACTCCCTCTCTTTTGCAGAAAGCACTTCCGAACGCACCAGTCTGGCAATTTCCATCCAGCTGAACAGACCAATTACAATAATAATAGATGCAAGACCTTTCTTAAATAACAGCCCGACAACAGTTACCATAATGATCCATGGAATAGAACTGAACACATCAACAATACGCATCAGAATATTATCCACAATTCCGCCAAAATAGCCAGCTACCATACCAACGGTTACACCAATTACAATCGAAGTCAGCATCGCCAGTACCCCAACAACCAGCGATACACGTCCACCGTATAATACACGGATAAAATAATCCCGTCCCAGCTCATCTGTTCCAAACCAGTGTGCAGATGACGGTGACTGCAGTTTATGCGCTACGTCAAGAGCATCCGGATCTACGCTGCTGAATACAACAAAAACACTGACTAAAATAATTGCAATCAAATATATCGCCGCAAAAATAGCCAGCTTATTATGTTTAAACTCATATTTTACATTCTCAAGTCTTCTGTTCTTCTTTTTCATCTTTACACTCCTCTATTTCATTGACTTAATTCGAGGATCTGTCACACAATATAAAATATCCGATAACAGATTTCCGAGAATAACAAGGGTTCCTGAAAGCACAAGAATACTCATAACGATCGGATAATCCATTGCCTGTACTGCACTTACAAAGTAAGGTCCGATACCCGGCCATGAGAAGATCGTCTCTGTAATAACCGCTCCGGTTACAAGCATCGGAAGCGCCATACCAAGTTTAGTAATCAGCGGAAGAAGGACATTCTTGCTGACATGCTTGAACAAAATCTCTGCTTTGCTTGCGCCAAATGACTTCTGCACAATTACATAATCTTCTTTCAGCTGCCCAATTGTAGAGCCACGCACATATCTGGTCAAATCCGGGATAAATCCAACAGTAAGAACTACATACGGCATAATGAAATGCTGCAGAAAATCCAGAATAGAATCTTCTTTTCCAATCGTATGCATTCCCATCAGAGGGAACAGCTCTAGCTTATAACCAAACAAAAACATGATGATCATCGCAAACCAGAAAGTTGGTGTCGCAATTCCGATAGAACAGATTCCATCGATCAGCTTATCCTGCCACTGATTCTTATGACTTCCGGCAACCAGCCCTAATACGATTGCCAGTAAAAATGCTGTCAAATATGACGGCAACACCAGTTTGATCGTAGATGGGATTCTGCTCTTAAGATCATAAGAAATGCTTGTTCTGGATCTCAGTGAATAACCAAATTCACCCCGGCAGATATTCCCAAGCCATCTTCCATACTGAACAATTACAGGATCATTTAGTCCATACGCTTCTCGCTTTGCCTCTATCTCCTGTTTTGTCATATCCGGTGTCGTAATTGAATCAATTGCATCATACGGCGCAAGATTAATCAGCATAAAGCAGATAAATGTAATGATAAGCAGTAATGGAATTGCCTGTAAAATACGTTTTACAATATATTTCATTCCTCTTCCTCCAAATATAGTTTCTGCTAAAAAAGGGAGGAGGCTTATTAACCCTCCTCCCCGTCATCCATTATTTTAAAGTTAATTTTGATACATCTCCAAATGTATAAATCGGTACGAACTGTGCATCATCAAGTCCTCCAACACGGGCAGTTGTAACAACTGTCTTCATACTTGTACCCATTGGATACTGAAGTGCTTCTTCCGATACCAGAACCTGAAGTTCGCTATACAGCTCTTTTCTCTTAGAATCATCAAGAGTTGTAGCTGCTTCATTGAATTTTGCATCAATGTCTGCATTGTGGAAGTTCATCATATCATCTTTTGTTGAATCAAACAGCGGTGCAAATGTATCCGGGTCGATACCCATTACGTATGCTCCAAGGAACATATCATAATCTGTAGATTCCGGATCATAAGCTGCACTCATGTATGCGGCCTGGTTCACACCACACAACTCAACATCAATACCAACTGCTTTTAATTCAGCCTGGATTGTAAGTGCTTCATTTTTCTGTTCTGTGCTTTCCTCAACATAGCAGAGTTTTAAGGATTTTGCACCATTTGCAGTAAGCTTCTTAGCTTTATCTATATCCTGATCCCACTTTTCAACTCCATCTTCTGTGTAGTAGCTGCTTGAGTACGGAAGGAACGTATATCCTAATTTGTAATAATCTTCACTTGTAAATGCTGCAGTCATGATTTCATCACGATTAAGAGCTCTGAAGATTCCTTCACGATAATCTTTATCTTTCATACTCGGTGCAACAGAGTTCAGTCTCAGATAAGAAACACGACCTTCACTGTATTTTGAAACGGTAAAGTTGTCATCACCTTCAAATGTGTCTATCTGATCAACAGTTACGCTCAGTGCATCTACTTCCTGTTTCTGAAGTGCAAGACTTGCTGTGTCAGAATTTTCAATAATTCTGTATACGACCGTATCAATATTTGCTTCTCCGTTTGCATAGTTCGGATTCTTCACAAATTTAAGATGTTCACCTGTCTTATATTCTTCAAGCATATATGGACCAGATCCAACAACTTTATCTTCAAGCATATTCACGTCAAAGCTTCCTTTTCCTTCAAAGACATGCTTTGGAATAATAAATGTCTCTGCCGACAGAAGTTCTACTACAGAAGCACTTGGTTCTGCAAGTGTAAATGTTACTGTAGTATCATCTACTTTCTCAACTTTAATCGGTTCCCCACCTACATAAAGATTTTGCTTCATATCGTTAATAGAATTAAAAGTAAATACAATATCATCTGCTGTTAACGGTTCTCCATCGCTCCACTTTAATCCTTCTTTTAACTTCATCGTATAAACTTTACCATCTTCTGACGCATCCATGCTTTCTGCAAGAATCCAGTCGATTGTTCCATCCTGGTAAATATAGTACGCAGGTGAATAAACCATATGACATGTCATAAGTCCCCATCGGTCATCTGCAGTAATCGGATTCAGTGTATTACCTGTGTCCCCACCGATTGCAAATGTAAATGTATCACTTGCTGCTTTTGTTGATTCTGTTGCGCTCTTGTCAGCTTCTTTGCTGTCTGACTTTGATCCGCCGCATCCGGCAAGCATAGAAACTGCCATAGCTGCACAAAGTAAAGCGCTGAGTACTTTCTTCTTCATTGTAAACCTCCTAATAATATAACATTGTCGACATTCGACATATTGCTGTTTTTTCTATTGTACTACTACTCTATTTATAAGTCCAATTGATAATTTCTATCCTGTATTACTAATAGGTATTCTCTATAATTTTATAGTATTTTAGAATCTGCTCTGTTTTTAATAGTACATTTAAACAAGACGTGCAAAAAACGAGGCTCTACATCAATCGTAAAACCTCGTTCCTGTTTTCTACTATTATTTCATTTTCAAAATATTCTCTACGACAACATCATCCGGTCATTCGCAAATTCGCCGCCGCTGACTTCTTCAAACTTCGCCAGCAAATCTGCAACCTTCAGATTCTTCTTCTCTTCTCCTGATACATCGTAAATAATTTTTCCTTCATGCATCATGATCAGGCGGTTGCCGTGCGCGATGGCATCTTTCATATTATGTGTTACCATCATTGCAGTAAGCTGGTGCTCCTGAATGATCTTATCGGAAATGGCAAGTACCTTCGCTGCAGTTTTCGGGTCAAGTGCTGCAGTATGCTCGTCCAGAAGTAAAAGCTTTGGCTTTTTAAGAGACGCCATCAAAAGAGTGATCGCCTGTCGCTGTCCACCAGAAAGAAGTCCGACTTTACTGCTCAGACGGTCTTCCAGTCCAAGATCAAGTTCTTTCAGGGCTTCTTTATAGCGTTCCCGCTCTTTTTTCGTAATGCCCCATCCAAGACCTCTGCGCTCGCCACGTCTGGCTGCGATCGCCATATTTTCTTCAATCGACATGGTTGCCGCAGTTCCAGTCATCGGATCCTGGAAAACTCTTCCCAGATAAAGTGCTCTTTTATGCTCTGAAAGCTTTGTAATATCCACTCCGTCAATGATGATCTTTCCTTCGTCTACAGACCACACTCCTGCGATCGCATTCAGTGTGGTGGATTTTCCTGCACCATTTCCACCAATGATAGTCACGAAATCACCCGGATTGAGGTTCAGATTCACTCCGTTAAGTGCGACCTTTTCGTTGATCGTTCCCGGATTAAAGGTTTTATGAATATTCTGGATTTCCAACATATATCCCATTATGCAGTCCTCCGTTTCTTTGTAAAATATTTACCCTTCATGTACGGAACTGCAAGGAAGCATGCAACCACTACCGCTGAGAACAGTTTCATATAATCAGAAGGCATCTTCAGCCACAATACCAGTGCGATTACAATATAGTAAATAATCGCTCCGATAAAGATTGCTCCAAGTGTAAATGCAAAGGCTGCTTTTCTGCCTGCACAGAATTTCCCAAAAATAACTTCGCTGATGATAACGGCTGCAAGTCCGATTACAATGGCACCACGTCCCATATTAACATCGGCTGCTCCTTGGTATTGTGCGTAAATCCCACCGGAAAGTCCCACAAGTCCGTTGGAGATCATAAGCGCCAGAACCTTTGTAAAGCCTGTATTAATTCCCTGTGCACTTGCCATCTGCGGATTACATCCGGTTGCACGGATCGATGCACCAAGCTCGGTTCCAAAGAACCAGTAAATAATTGCGATCAGGATAAGTGCTGCCACGATCAGTTTTACAAAAAACAGTTCACTTCCTTCGCCGGTCACATAACGAAGAGATGCAACCAATTTATACTGCATAACATTGACTGCCTGATTGGATTTTCCCATGATTCCGAGATTCACCGAGTAAAGTCCGATCTGCGTCAGAATACTGGACAGAATGCCCGGAATTCCAAAAAACGTATGTAAAATACCTGTCACAAATCCGGCTGCCATACCTGCCAGAAATGCGAAAAGAAGTGCCAGTGCCGGATTCATACCGCCGCGGATCAGCATAACAGCGACCGCTCCGCCTGTCGCCAGTGATCCATCAACCGTCAGATCCGCAAAATCCAGAATGCGGAAGGTGATATAAACGCCAAGCGCCATAATTCCCCAGATGATCCCCTGCGCTACATTTCCCGGAAGTGCACGCACAAGAGACATCGGATCTAAAGCTGCTAAATACATTGTTCTTGCCTCTTTCTATACTGATTATTCCTCAATTGCTTCGTAATCGTCCGGAACAGTGATTCCGAGTTCGTCACAAATTGTTTTGTTATACATCTTTGTAACATTCGGTGCACTTTCAATATCCATGGTTGAGATATCTTTTCCATTTACAAGGATATCGTAAGCCATTTCACCTGCTCTGTATCCAATGTCATAGTAGCTGATAGAAAGAGTTGCAATACCACAGCCTTCACAGATTCCCTGTTCACCTGCGATTACCGGTACTTTTGCCGGAAGACAGATATTGTTGATAATCTCTGTGTTAGATGCCATTGTATTATCAGTTGGGATGTAAAGTGCGTCGCACTCATCTACTGCACTTGTCACTACAGACTGGATTTCATTAGAATCTGCTGCTGTGTATTCTTTATACTTAATTCCATCTTTTTCAAGTGCTTCCTCAAACTTCTTCGCCTGGTATGCTGAGTTCGGTTCTGCTGAACAGTAAAGGATACCTACTGTTTTTGCATCCGGAAGGAGCTCTTTAAGCATTGCTTCCTGTTCATCGATCGGTGCAAGGTCACAGGTTCCTGAAATGTTCATACCTGTTGATCCTGTCCAGTCAGAAATATCAAGAGCAGTTGCATAATCTGTAACAGATGTTCCAAGAATCGGGATCGTGCTTGTTGCAGCTGCTGCACACTGAAGAGCAGTTGTTGCATTTGCAAGGATCAAGTCATCATTGTCTGCCACAAAATTGTTTACGATGGTTGCGCAGTTTGCCTGTTCGCCCTGTCCGTTCTGAAGATCGAACTTCACTTTGTCTTTTCCGAATTTTTCTTCACAGGCTTCTTCAAATCCTTTGGTTGCCTCGTCAAGAGCTGCATGCTCAAGCTGCTGGCAGATACCGATCTTATATACCTTGTCTGATGAATCCTTTGAAGAAGATTCTTTGTCTGATGAACTTCCGCCACAGGCAGCAAGTGCCAGTGTCATTGCTGCAGTAAGTGATACTGCTAAAATTTTTCTTGCTTTCATAATAACATACCTCCATCTATGTTCTTTTCGAACAAACTTTTTCCGTTTTGGCTTTACAGCTTTAAACTTTAGCGGTTTAAACTTCAATGGTTTAAAGCTTTGCCGTGATATTGATTATAGCGTTTTTTTGTACTTTAGTCAAGGTATGTTACAAAAAGCTACAGAAATTCTAGCTTTTCCGGTCCATTATCCTGCAAAACAAAATCGCCGCCCCGGTACTGACCGCCGTTGCCACAATCCCAGGTCCAACAACGGCTGTCGGATTCACGCTTCCGTACTGGCTCCGGTAGGCGATCACCGACACCGGGATCAGCTGCAGTGAAGAAATATTTACAATCAGGAAGGTACACATCTCATTGCTTGCAACGCCTCTTTTTCTTACCGGTCCTGCCGCTTTTCCAAGTCGGCGGTCCTCTTCTAGCTTCTGCAGTTCTTCCATTGCTTCAAGACCTGCCGGAGTTGCCGCCCAGCCAAGTCCGAGGATATTTGCAATGATGTTTGCCGCGATTGGTTTTTCTGCCGGGTGATCTTTTGGCAGTTTCGGAAAGAGGAAATGGATCAGAGGGGAAAGGCGGACGGTTGCCGTTTTCAGGATGCCGGATTTTTCTGCGATTTCCATGAGTCCGGTCCAGAAGGACATGACGCCCATCATCGTGATGCAAAGGGTGACGGCTTCTTTGGAGGAATCTAAGGCGGCGGTGGTGATGTCCGGCATTTTGCCGGAGAAAGCGGCAAAAAGGATGCCAATAAGAATCATTCCCGACCACAGGTAGTTGAGCATTTTTTCTCCTTTCTTGGATGGGGAAAAGTGTTGGAGAGGGGACGCCGGGTGGAAAATAAATTGTGTTCAAATTCAAGTTGTGCAAACCATTCCGACGAACCTCTTAGGGCGGGAATCGTGTTCAGCAATGGCTTCCACGATTCCTGAGTTTCGTCTCCATTGCACAAAAAATTGAATTTGAACACAATTTATTTTCCGCCCGGCTGACATTCTACAAGTCATACTTTTCCGCCAAACTATAAATGGGGAGTAGAAAAGCCTGCTCTTTGAGATTGCATCTCAAAGTTGCAGGCTTTTGCTGCGGTTTTCGATACATTTATATGTAGAAAACCATTTCTTTATTCAATTATTTTTCTCAGGATGTTCTTTTTTGTATAACTCTTTCATTCGATTAATTTCTTCTACAGTATATTCTTCTACCTCTGTTTTCGTCACTTTCTTAATGTGTTGTTTTTTCAAACGCAAATACACATATTCCCGGAAGAGGGTATAGAGTACGGACACTAATGGGATGAAGATGAGCATTCCTATGATTCCCAGAAGGTTACCGCCGATGGTGACTGCGGCGAGGACCCAGATGGAGGGAAGTCCTACGGAGCTGCCGACTACGTGTGGGTAGATCAGGTTACCTTCGATCTGCTGGAGGATCAGAAATACAAGGATGAAAAGGATTGCCTGTTTCGGGCTCACCATGAAGATCAGGAGGCTGCCAAGTACGCAGCCGATGAAGGCTCCAAAGATTGGGATCAGGGCTGTGAAGGATATGATGATTCCAATCAGCAGTGCATACGGCATTTTCAGTATACTTAATGTAATTACAAACATACTTCCGAGGATGACTGCTTCCAGACACTGTCCGGTAAGGAAGTTTGCGAAGGTACGGTAGGTCAGGGAACAGACTTCAAGAATCACTTCTGCTTTTCGTTTTGGAATAAACGCGAAAAACACTTTTCTCACCTGCACATGCAGTTTTTCTTTCTGGAAAAGAATATAGCAGGCAAAGGAAAAGGCAATAAAAAATGTAGTAACTCCACTGACGATGGAGCCAACTGCTGTCATCGTTGTATTCATAAAATTTCCCGCACCATTTCCGAGAATACTCATCCCCCACTGGATTGCCTTATTCGGATTGAACTCCACCTGGTTCACAAGATCCATGATTTCCCGGTTATTGTGTGTAAATTCCCGTACCCAACTCTGCATCTGCGGAATAAATTCTGCAATACTGTTCATCAGACTTCCAATTGTTGCCGTAAGCTGCGGAATCAGACCGAACATGACAAGCACGATCACCCCCACTACCAGTACGATCGTAAGAAGAAGACTGATCGGTCTTGCAAGCTTTTCTGCCGCCTTACTTCCTTTCTCTTTTGCCTTTCCAAATAATTTTTTCTCCAGAAAGCTCATCGGAACATTGATCACAAACGCGATCGCACCGCCAAGAGCGAAGGGAAAAATAATCCCCCATACCGCCTTGATCACGCCAAAAACCACATCAAATTTCCACAATGCAACTACGATCAGCGCTGTAAATACGATCAATTCCCGGATTTTTTTTATAGATAATTTACTAAAATCCACTATTTTCTCCATTCTACTACAACATATTTATGGTTAATCCCCTACAGCCAGTAAGAATTTTCCCATATTGTTACTCAGATAATTTTCCACGTACCCACTTCAGAAGCTGTATGATTGGAAAACAGGCAAATGCATACAGGTAGACAGTCCCAAGCTGTTCAAAGTTCAATGTTTCTACTTTGAACACCTGATGCAGCCCCGGAATTGTAAGTACAGCCGTGATCAGAATTGCGCCCAGTGCAAATGCGCCCTGCATCCATTTATTATTGAAAAACCGTTTGGTAAAAATCACCGGATGATCTGATTTACAGTTATATCCGTGAAACAGCCGTGCAAGACAGAGCGTTCCAAATGCATAAGTACTTCCAAGAAGTGCACCGTCCTGATGATATCCTGTCAGGAAACTGATCATCGTCATTACACCGATCACCAGTCCTTCCAGACCAATCTTTGACAGGAAATCTTTTGTCAGGATCGACTCATCTGCCGGTCTTGGCTTCTCATTCATCACATCACTGGTATGCGGTTCTACTCCCAGTGCAATTGCCGGGAGACTATCAGTCAGCAGGTTGATAAAAAGCAGATGAACCGGTGCAAACGGAACCGGAAGTCCTGCGATCGATGCATATAAAACAGCGAGAATTGCACCGAAGTTTCCCGATAACAGAAACTGGATCGCATACTTGATATTACGGTATAAATTTCGTCCGTTTTCCACTGCTTTTACAATTGTGGCAAAATTATCGTCTGTAAGTACCATCGCCGCTGCATCTTTGGCAACTTCTGTTCCGGTTACTCCCATTGCAACACCTATATCTGCCTGCTTAAGAGCCGGTGCATCGTTGACACCGTCGCCAGTCATCGATACAATATTTCCGCGCTCTTGCCATGCACGGACGATCCGGATCTTATGTTCCGGCGAAACCCTTGCATAGACAGAAATCTTCGGGACAAATTCCCGTAACTCCTCGTCACTCATATTTTCAATCTCCGCGCCCTCGCAGGCTTCGGATAAATCCTTTAAAATGCCGATCCGTTTTGCGATCGCTGCTGCCGTGATCTTATGGTCTCCCGTGATCATCACCGGACGGATGCCTGCTTTGATACATTCTTCTACTGCAGCTTTTGACTCTTCCCTCGGCGGATCCATCATTGCGATCATTCCGAGAAATACCAGATGGTCCTCATCCTCTGCGGTCAGCAGATGTTCTTCCGGAATCTCCCGGAAGGTAAATGCCAGCACTCGAAGACCTTCCATTGAAAATTCCTGATTCTGGCTCTGAATCTTTTCTTTATCTTCTTTTGTAATCTCCCGTATTCCATTTTCTGTCCAGATCCGGTCTGTCAGATCCAGGAGACGGTCAACCGCACCTTTGACGATCATCCGGTTTTCGCCGTCTATCCGGTGAAGCGTCGACATCATTTTCCGGTCACTGTCAAATGGAATCTCATCTTCTCTTGGATAACTTTCTCTTACTTCTGCAGCTTCCACTCCATAGCGGCTTCCCAGATTGATCAGCGCTGTCTCTGTCGGATCTCCGATTTCCACTCCATTTTCATTGGTAGAATCGTTACATAAAATGCTGCAATCAAGCAGAAATCTCTGTGCCGAATCTACCATATCAATCTCATCTGCCCGGATTCTTCTGCCTTCTATATAATAATCTTCAACAGTCATCTTATTCTGCGTGAGAGTTCCGGTTTTATCCGAACAGATCACGGAGACACTTCCAAGACCTTCTACCGCCTGCAGTTTTCGAATGATTGCATGCTCCTTGGCCATCTTCTGCGTTCCGAAAGAAAGGACGATTGTTACAATTGAACTTAATGCCTCCGGGATTGCTGCAACCGCAAGTGCTACTGCAAACATAAACGCGCTTCCGATATTTTCTCCACGAAATACACTGATTCCAAATAAGATTCCGCAAAATACCAGGATCAGAACCGAAAGCTTCTTTCCGAACTCTTCCAGATTCACCTGAAGCGGAGTCTGCTTTTCAGATGTTGATTTCAAAAGTCCGGCAATCTTTCCGACTTCTGTCTGCATACCTACACTTGTCACAACGGCTCTTCCACGTCCGTAAGTAACAAAGCTTCCCGAAAATAACATATTGTTCCGGTCACCAAGCGGCACTTCCTCTTCGATTTCATCCAGGCTCTTCTCAACTGCAAGACTCTCCCCGGTCAGTGCACTTTCATCGATCTTCAGACTTGCGTTCTCGATCAGTCGTCCGTCTGCCGGAACATAATCCCCGGCTTCCAGAAGGATCACATCTCCAACTACCAGTTCTCTTGCCGGAATCGGTGTCACTGTACCATTCCTGAGAACCTTCGCCTCCGGTCCTGAAAGCTTTTTCAGGCTCTGAAGCGACTGCTCTGCTTTTACCGTCTGCACGGTTCCCAAAATCGCATTCATTGTAATGACGATCACAATAACTGCCGCACTTTCTGCGTCTCCTAAAATTCCTGAAATAATCGCCGATGCAATCAGGATAATCACCAAGAAATCCTTGTACTGCTCCAAAAAAATCTGCAGCACACTTTTTTTCTTTCCCTCCGCGAGCTCATTCCATCCACATTTTTCACGGGACTTTTCCACTTCTTTTATCGTAAGCCCCTCTTCTCTGCTTCCCATCTGTCCAAGCACTTCTTTTACCGATGACTGATAAATTTCTTTCATCCTTTCCGCCTCCTGTTTCTGAGTATTCACATTCCTGAATTTCTTATGCAACGAAGCTCTCTTTCGATAAAAATGTACAAAAAAAGAAACCCTTATTGCACAACAAATAATGCAATAAAAGTCTCACCATTTTCTTGTGGCACCGGATGCTTCCACCGTACTGACGACACCACAAACGCGGATTCCCTTGCGTAGGTTACTCCCCTTTATTAACGTAACTATATACCACGAATAGCCCGATTGTCAAGAAAATTTTAACCGGAGTCTCCAAAATCGGAAACTCCGGCAAATAATTTCATATCTTAGTTTGTAATTGTCTTTTCTGTCTCTTTGTCGAACACATGGATCTTTTCAGCATCGAATGCAAATGTAACTGTATCCCCTGTTCTTGCTGTTGTTCTAGGATCAACACGGGCTGTCATTGTAGCTCCTTCATAATCGAAGTGGAGATAAACTTCAGCACCAAGCATTTCATATACACGGATCTTAGCCTGAATAACTGTATTCGGTGAAGATGTGATAAACATCTGCTCATCATGTACATCTTCCGGACGGATTCCAAGGACAACAGTCTTTCCTTCATATCCTCCATCGATAAGTTTCTTTGCTTTTGACGGTGGAAGTTCAATATCAGCCGGTCCAACTTTGAGGACAACTTTGTCACCCTTCTTCTGGCATACAGCATCAAGGAAGTTCATCTGTGGTGATCCGATGAATCCTGCAACGAAGAGGTTGCATGGGGTATCATAAAGTACCTGTGGTGTATCTACCTGCTGAACAACACCTGCGTTCATAACTACGATTCTGGTTCCCAGTGTCATAGCTTCTGTCTGGTCATGTGTTACGTAGATGATTGTTGTACCAAGTCTCTGATGAAGTTTGGAAATCTCGATACGCATCTGTCCACGAAGTTTAGCATCCAGGTTGGAAAGTGGTTCATCCATAAGGAATACCTTCGGGTTACGAACGATTGCACGTCCCATAGCAACACGCTGTCTCTGTCCACCTGAAAGAGCTTTTGGTTTACGGTCAAGCAGTGGTTCAAGGTCAAGGATCTTAGCTGCTTCACGAACCATCTTATCAATCTCCGGTTTCGGAACTTTTCTTAATTTAAGTCCGAATGCCATGTTATCATATACAGTCATATGTGGGTACAGAGCATAGTTCTGGAATACCATCGCGATATCTCTGTCTTTTGGTTCTACATCATTTACCACTTTGTCACCGATCTTGAGTTCACCGCTTGTGATCTCTTCCAGACCTGCGACCATACGAAGTGTGGTAGATTTACCACATCCAGATGGGCCTACAAAAATGATAAATTCTTTATCTTCAATTTCAAGGTTGAAATCTTTAACTGCTTCAAATCCGTTCGGATATGTTTTGTTAATATGCTTTAATGATAAGCTTGCCATTTATTTTTCCTCCTAAATCTTTGTGCGATTCTTACACACTGTCGCTGTTCTTGTTTCTGAAATAAAGTATATCTGTTTTTACATCGTCGGTCTATGACCGGGTTGAACAAAGATTTTTTAAGAAGGTGTACAAATTGACGAAAGCCTTACAGCAGTTCTTTATAAATGTCCCTCTTTCCGACTCCTCTGTCTTTTGCCACCTTTTTCATAGCTTCTTTCTTATCGATTCCCTGGTTCATATAGTAATCCATATGCTCCTGAACCGTCATTTCTTCCCATTTCGCACGCTCTTCCTGTAAAATGCTCTCCCGGCTCTTGCCCTCGATCACAAGCACACACTCCCCCTTCGGATCGTTGCTCTCGTAATAAGAAACCGCTTCCGCAAACGTGGTGCGAAATGCAGTCTCATGCTTTTTTGTAAGTTCCCGGCACACAGTCAGATGTCTGTCCCCGCCAAGAACTTCTCCAAGCTCTCTCAAGGTTCTCACCAGACGGTGCGGTGCTTCGTAAACGATCATCGTTCTTGTCTCATCTACAAGCTCACCCAGGACTGCCTGTCTTTCCTTTTTGTCCGTTGGAAGAAATGCTTCAAATGCAAATCTTCTGGTGGAAAGCCCGGAAAGTGTCAGTGCTGTAATACAGGCAGCGGCTCCCGGAAGGGAAGTGACCGTAATTCCGGCTTCATAGCACATTTTCACCAGTTCCTCACCCGGATCTGAGATTCCCGGTGTGCCGGCATCGGTGATCAGTGCAATATTTGTCCCTGCAAGAAGTTTCTCCACCAGAGCATGTCCTTTGTCTATCTTATTATATTCATGATAACTGGTCATCGGTGTTTTGATCTCAAAATGGTTCAGCAGTTTAATACTGTTCCTGGTATCTTCCGCTGCAATCAGGTCAACCTCTTTCAGCGTCCGGATCACCCGGAACGTCATATCCTCCAGATTGCCGATCGGCGTTGCGCACAAATATAATGTTCCTGCCATAGTTACTCCTTTCCAGTCCCTGTCATTCCGTAATGTTCCAGGATTTCCCGTGTATAACTGCCATCTTTCTCATAAACGATCAGCGGCGGCTCCACGGTCATCCGCGATTTCGCGCCACGGATTCCCTCGATCAAAACCATGTTTGGCTCCTTATCCACATATGGATACACCAGGCGCATCCGCTTCGGCTCCAGCTTCGCCTCGCACATTGCCGTCAGGATCTCGGCAAGCCGGAACGGTCTGTGTACCATGTAAAATCTGCCTCCGGCTTTTAAAGTCCGCGCACTTTCCCGGATAATATCATCCAATGTACAAAGGACTTCATGCCTTGCGATCGCCTTGGCACTCTCCGGATTGGCAAGCCCATGCCCACCGATCATATACGGCGGATTCGTTGTGATCACATCCATGGAACCGTGTCCAAATATCTGTGACGCTTCTTTGATATCTCCCGTCACAATATCGATCTGCTCCTCAAGCTGGTTGTGCCGGACGCTCCGGCGCGCCATATCTGCGCTCTCCTCCTGGATCTCCAGCCCTGTAAAATGCTTTCCTTTTGTCTTTGCGGCCAAAAGAATCGGGAGAATTCCCGTTCCTGTTCCAAGATCAAGAACGCATTCTCCCGCTTTTACTTTGGCAAAGGCACTTAAAAGCACTGCATCCATTCCGAAGCAGAACCGCCCCGGGCTCTGGATGATCTCATAGCCTTTTATCTGTAAATCATCGAGCCGTTCTCCCGGCTTAAGATTATTTGTCATCTAACTTTGACGCTCCTTCACCTTTCTCCAGAGCTGCAAGCTCTTTCATTTCCTGTTTGGAAAGCTTCACATCCTTTTTCCGGCGGCGCGGTTTGAACTTCAGGTCAGCTGCCGGATATTCACGGATTTCTTTCTCATCATTGTCCAGAGTTACAATAACCCTGACAAGCTGACGCAGTACGCTTAATGACTGTACTTCACCTTTCAGTCCTTCCGGAGTTGTCACCGCCTCACCTGCAGACGGAAGATTATTGTTGAGTTCCTCGTATGTCTCTTCCTCATTTGTCAGGCAGCACATCAGTCTGCCACATACACCTGAAATCTTAGTCGGGTTCAGAGACAGATTCTGTTCTTTTGCCATCTTGATCGAAACCGGTGCAAACTCAGACAGATAGGTGTGGCAGCAAAGCTCTCGTCCACAGATCCCGATTCCTCCGCGAATCTTCGTCTCATCTCTTACACCGATCTGGCGAAGTTCGATCCTGGTACGGAATACCGCTGCCAGATCCTTTACCAGTTCACGGAAATCAATTCTTCCGTCTGCGGTAAAGTAAAACAGCACTTTATTGTTGTCAAAGGTATATTCTGCATCGATCAGCTTCATCTCCAGTCCATGCTTGTGGATCTTTTCCAGACAAATCTGAAATGCTTCTTTTTCTTTTTTGCGATTCTTTTCTTCTACACGGCGGTCATCCTCTGTCGCCAGGCGGATCACTGTCTTAAGAGGCTGGGTGATTTCTTCATCCTTCACTTCCTTCGGTCCCATCACAACGTTACCGAATTCTACTCCTCTCGCGGTCTCTACAATTACCTGATCGCCACGCTTCACCTCAAATTTGCCCGGTGAGAAAAAATAGATCTTTCCTGCAGTCCGAAAACGGACTCCAATTACTTTTGTCATTCCCTAGTTCTCCTTTATTGTCAACAGAAGAAGTTCCATGACAAGATCAAAGTTGACATTGGCGCGCAGTCTCGCCTTTGCTTTCTCAAGTGCTTCCAGAATTGTCTCAATTCCTTCATAAGAGCTCTTTTTCGCACGCTCCCTGATACTGTCGATCTCTTCACCGAAAATCAGTCTGTCGATATTCATTGTTGCTTTATAGATCAGAACATCACGATACCAGATCATAAGGATGTCCAGATAATCTGTGATCTCAATCTTGTAAGCGGAAATCCGTTTCACAGCTTCCACCAGATCACCGAGTTCCATGGTATCGATATTCTTCAGCAGACGAACTGCCTCATCTTTAATTTCATTAAAATGCTCAGAGCCTGCCAGCATAGCAGCTTTTCCAATATTGCCCTGTGCAAATGCAGTACACACGTCTGCCTTGTAATCAGGAACCTGAAGCTGCTCCATCAGATACCTTTTCACAAGCTGATCCTTAATGTTGCGGAGCTTCAGCATAACGCATCTTGAGCAGATCGTTGGGAGCAGACTGTTCGCATTCTCTGTAAGAAGCAGAATTACCGCATAAGCAGGTGGCTCTTCGATTGTCTTCAGCAGAGCATTCTGTGCCTGTACAGTCATCATATCTGCATCCGGCACAATGTAGATCTTGTATTTTCCATTATAAGGCTTCACCTGAATATCCCCATTGATCTGAACCCGGATATCATCTACACTGATGCTGTTCGGCTTTTCATGCGTTACCCAGATAATATCCGGATGATTGCCGCTGACTGCCTGCTTGCACGAATGGCACTCATAGCACGGTTCTGCTCCGCCCTTTTCGCACTGCAGAGTCTGTGCAAAAAGACCTGCAAGCATCTTCTTTCCAGATCCCTTCTCGCCGTTCAGAATATAAGCATGTGATACTTTATCTTCTGTAACTGCGTTCTGTATATACTGAATGATCTCGCTATGTCCTACGACATCTTTAAATCCTGACATATTATCACCCTCTTCTTTCTTACTATTCCATTAGTATAACATAAATTTATGCAGATACCTAGAGCAAATTCCTGTGGTCTTTCTGAATTATTTCTGAAAATTCTGCGAATTTCGCTTTGCAGGTATGCTTTTCAATAATAAAAGATGACAACTTTTTCGATATGTTTTATAATAGACATAAATATATAAAGATTCTGTATCCAATGATGTAATCAGATTGCTCCATTGTTACGCAATTTATTCTTTTGATACTTACATCATACAATTTATGAATATAAATTTTTTAACCAGACAAACTTTATATAAGTTTCTTACACAGAAAGGGGATGAACTCATGCTGGAGGTAAAAAATCTTACATTCCAGGTGAATGAAAACGGAATAGAACGAAGTATCGTAGAAAATATCAGTTTTAACGTAGAAGACGGGGAAATGCTGGTGATCACCGGTCCGAACGGAGGTGGCAAATCCACACTTGCAAAAGTGCTGATGGGGATTGACCAGGCAAGTGCCGGACAGATCATCTTAGACGGAACCGATATCAGTGATTATGATATCAACCACAGGGCAGAAGCCGGAATCGGTTACGCATTCCAGCAGCCACCGCGCTTCAAAGGAATGACGGTAAGCAAGCTTTTATCACTTGCGGCTGGAGAAGATCTGACAAGAGATGTCTGTTGCAGACTTTTAAGTACCGTTGGACTTTGTGCCAACGAATACATTGAACGTGAAGTAGACGGAACCTTATCCGGCGGTGAAATGAAGCGTCTGGAAATTGCAACCGTTCTCGCAAAGCCGCACAAACTCTGTATTTTCGATGAACCGGAGGCCGGAATCGATCTCTGGAGTTTTTCTATGTTGATCGAACAGTTTGAAAAAATGCACAAAGAGAAAAAGCAGAGTCTTATTCTTATTTCCCATCAGGAAAGAATCATCCAGATGGCTGACCGGATCATGGTAATCGAAGGCGGAAAGATTGCTTCGATCGGACAGACCGCGGATATCCTTCCACAATTATTAGGGAAGACAGCAGATTCTTACAGCTGTCTGAAATGTAGATAACAGGGGAGGAAGATACAATGACTTTATTGGATAAAATTACAGAAAAAGTATTAGCTCAGATCGATGATACCGGTTTTACACAGTCCGGTGCATTCAATTTACGACATAATGGGATCGCGCTCTGCCACGGTGACAGTGAGCATATTAAAATCAAGAAAAAACAAGACAAGCCGGGAATCGATATTTTCATCGATGGAAAAACAGACGGCGAAGAAGTTCATATTCCGGTTGTTGTTGACGCAAGCGGAATGACGGACGTTGTTTACAATGATTTTTATGTAGCAGAAGGTGCAAATGTAACCATCGTTGCCGGATGTGGTATCCACAACAGCGGATGTAACGAAAGCCGCCATGATGGTATTCATACTTTCCATGTGGAAAAAAATGCAAATGTACGCTATGTAGAAAAGCATTACGGAGAGGGTGAAGGCACCGGAGCCCGTGTACTCAATCCTGTTACCGAAGTTTATCTTGGTGAAAATTCTGTATTTACGCTGGATACTGCTCAGATCAAAGGAGTCGATTCTACGGTTCGTGAAAATAATGTACATCTGGAAGCCGGTTCCAAGCTTTATGTCATTGAAAAACTGATGACACATGGAAAACAGGAAGCTACTTCAAATATGATGGTGGAACTGCTCGGAGAAGGCAGCTCTGCGCAGATCGTATCCCGTTCGGTCGCAAAAGGAGAATCCAGACAGGTCTTCCATCCGAGGGCTGTCGGAAAGAACCGTTGCCATGCACATGTTCAGTGTGATTCTATTATCATGGATCATGCAGAAGTAAGTTCAATTCCTGAGATCAATGCGAAGCATGTGGATGCGGCTATTATCCACGAAGCTGCGATCGGAAGGATCAATGATGAGCAGTTGATCAAGCTGCGGACTCTTGGAATGACGGAAGAGGAAGCAGAAGGGGTGATTATTGAGAACTTCTTGAATTAGAGTCATGCGTAGCGTGGAAATATGACGAAAAAACGAAATCCATCTTCGGTATCTGCTTAGTGCAAAGGCGCTGATACCGAAGATGGATTCTTTTTTTTCTGGATATTGACTCCTCTACATTATAAAATCTTATTTAATAAACTTCATGAATTTCTCAATGAGAAGTTCATATGGACAGGCGGAGCCTGTCTCGCTTGGGTGTTGAAATCTCTACTGTTCAAGTATCTTTTTACAGATTTTCTCAAGGATGTCCTCAAGGTCTGTGTTTTCGTAGCGTTCTGTGATTCCGGCGTGGGCAAGGTTTTCTTCGGAGAAATCTTTGGAATCGGCGAGAAAACGGCGGCACATTTCGGCGTATTTGGGTTCTTTCTGGGTTTTCTCACGGGCGAGGGCGCGGGTTAAGCGCTCTCCGTCTTCTACCTCGATGTAAAGTGGAACTACTTTCTCGTTTCCAAAATAGGTTTTCAATTTTTCATAGGATTCAAGGGTTCCGATCATGAGATAATCCTGATTTTTTTGTTCAAAATCGAACTGTCCGTCATCAGCGGTGAAATAGTGCCAGATACCATAAACTGTATTGTAAGCACGTTCTTCGATCAATCGGCCTTCTGTTTTGAACTTTTCAAGTTCAGTTTCGTCTGTAAAGAAATATTCTTCGCCTTCTTTTTCTCCCTCACGCCGTGGACGGGTTGTATAGATCGTTACATTTTTTAACTGTGGCATTCTTTTTCTCAGTTCTTTGTAGATTGTGTCTTTCCCTGTTGAACTTTTTCCCATCAGATAATATATTTTACTCATGTTTCCACACCTTTATCTTGCCTTCCGTCTGTATTCCTTCTATTTGGAGATTCTGTGTTTCATAATAACAAAGAAGTTCTACTGCTTCCCGGCTGATCCGCTCTCCGGGTACGATAACCGGGCTTCCCGGTGGGTAGAGATATGCGTATTCCATAGAAATGTGTCCTTCACTTTCTTTCCACGGAATCTCTTCTGCTTCTCCGTCTTCTTCCCGGTCTGCTGCCTCCTGCGGTGTAAAATACTGCTCCAGTCTAGGAAGCTCTCCGGAAATCTCTATGCTTCCGGAAACGGCTGTTTTTGCTTCCAGCTGACCGTCTATTTCCAGTAACGCAGCTTTTAACCTGTCCAGTCCTTCCTGTGTATCTGCCACGGTCGTCATCGCAAGTACATAGGTTCCTCCGGTCATTTCCATTTCCAGATGATATTCTTTTCGCAGCCGGTCCGCAAGCTCCGGACTTGTAATATTCGCATTTGCTGTGGAAATCACAACTTTGGAAATATCATAATGTTCTGTACGGAGAATCTGTAAATGTTGTAATGGCTTCAGTTCTTCTCTGAACTTTTGTAGCCTCTCCACATAAAGTTCAAATGCATTTTCACATTTTCCATCCACAAAATCCACGCAGGCATCCAGGCTTGCCATGAAAATATACGACGGACTGCTACTCTGTAACATATCCAGATACTTCTTGATCTTTCTGCGGTTTACAATTTTTCCGTTGATATGCAGGATTGCAGTCTGTGTAAGAGACGGCAGTGTCTTGTGCAGACTATTGATCACCACATCTGCTCCCATATCATTTGCGCGCCCCGGAAATGCCGGATGAAATCCGAAATGCGGTCCATGTGCTTCATCTACGATCAGTGGAATCCTATACAAATGTGCCACTTCTGCAATTCCTTTCACATCCGATACCACGCCATCATAATTTGGAGATACGATCACAACGGCTTTGATATCCGGCTCTGCAGCAAGTGCTTTTGCCACATCTTCTTTGCTGATCTCCCCGTTCATATGCATGGAAATATCAAATTCCGGATACACATAGCGCGGTACAAGACCATTCATATAGATTGCATGGTAAATGGATTTGTGACAATGGCGTGCCACCAGAATCTTATCTCCCCGGTGCGTACATCCCATCACTGCACTTAAAATTCCGGCAGTACTTCCATTTACCAGAAAATGGCTTTCCTCTGCCCCAAATACCCTTGCGGCTCTTTCCTGCTCTTCTTTTAAAATACCATCTGCGTGATGCAGATCATCGAAACCATCGATTTCCGTGATATCCAGATCGTATGGGAGTTCAATTCCAAGAAGTGCCTTGTTTCTCTTATGTCCCGGCATGTGAAATGCGTAAAAATCGCTCTCGGAATATGCTTTTAATTTATCGTATAGTCGTTCCATTTTAAACCTCTTTAAGTCTTTTAGAAACATCATATAATTTTTCTTCCGAAAACGCAAGAGGACGAAACGGTTCTCCCATTTCGTCCTTCCCATATATTCCGGCTTACACAGCCACAATCTCAAACACTTTCGCCTGGAAATCTCCCTTATCATTCACGCCCTTCTTCCATACACCGGACGCAGAATCGGACAGGATCATTCCGACTTGCATCAGCTCATCGCCATAGCAGTCATAATCATATCCGCTGACCTTATAACAGATATCTTCTTTCAGCCCTTTCAGCTTCAGTCTCTTAAATCCAACATTGACCGGCTGCATTACCCGGTAATAACCGACCAGCGCCTTCTTCTGATCCTCCGATACGATCATCCATGCGGTCTCATTTCCCTCAAACGGACTCTTCAATCGATAGAAAGTTCCTTTCTGGATCAGATCTCTCTTCTCCTTCATAAATGCGATCTGACGGCGGATTTCTGCCTTATCTTCCTCGCCAAGCTTTAAAAGGTCAAGCTCATATCCAAAAGTTCCAAAGTAAGCCACATCTGCTCTTGTCTCGATCGGTGTCACACGGTTTGTCTGATGGTTCGGTGAAGCTGATACATGGCTTCCCATACAACTCACCGGATAAACCATTGAAGTTCCATACTGGATTTTCAGACGTTCGATTGCGTCAGTATCATCCGAAGTCCATCCCTGCGGTGCGTAGTAAAGCATTCCCGGATCAAATCTTGCCCCACCACTTGCACAGGATTCAAACAATACATGCGGAAAACGGCTGGTCAGGCGCTCATACAGTTCATACACACCAAGGATATATTTGTGGCAGACCTTCCCCTGATACTCTCTGTCATTTCCATTGGAGAACACCTCTGAAAATGTACGGTTCATATCCCATTTGATATAAGATACCGGCACTTCTGCAAGAAGATTTTCCAGCATATCCCCGATATATTCACGTACCTCTTTCTTAGAAAAATCCAGTACATACTGTGTCCGGCTGTGGCAGATCCGCTTGCCCTGTTCTGCAAGAAGCCAGTCCGGATGCGCTCTATACAGATCACTGTCTTTGTTCGTCATCTCCGGTTCAATCCAGAGCCCGAATTTTAAACCTTTGGCATTGATCTTTTCTGCCAGCTCCTTTAACGTTCCTTTCAGCTTTTCCTCATTCGGATACCAGTCGCCAAGGGAAGAAGTACTGTCATCTCTCTTTCCAAACCATCCATCATCCAATACAAAAAGCTCCATTCCAAGATCTGCTGCCGCATCCGCAAGTCCTAGAAGCTTTGGCGCATCAAAATCAAAATAAAATGCTTCCCAGCTGTTGATCAGAATCGGGCGAACCTTATCTCTCCAGGTTCCCCTTGCCAGACGTGTGCGGTACAGCTTGTGAAAGGTCTGGCTCATTCCGTTAAGTCCGGCTTCCGAATATATCATTACCATCTCCGGTGTCTGGAAGGATTCGCCTTTTCCAAGTGTCCACTTAAATCCGTTCGGATGGATTCCCATCAGCACACGGGCGGTATCATAGTTATCCACCTCAGTCTGCGCAAGAAAATTGCCGCTGTACACCAGACTGAATCCGTAAACCTGTCCCTGGAACTCGTCTGCATTTTCACGGGCAAGCGCAAAGAACGGGTTGAACTGATAGCTGCTGCATCCACGCATACTGTAAATGCTCTGGATACCGTAATCCAGCTTATGTCTTCTCACATGACGCTCTCTTGCCCACACACCGGCAAGATCGATCATCTCATAATCCTTGTCCGGCAGATCCACACAGGCGCTCATTGCAGAAAGAAGTGTAATCTTTTCGTCAGAATCACATTCAAAACGTACACTTCTCGCGATCACCGGAAATGCTTCATAGATCGTATATAAAAGGACAATTCTTGTATTGATACTTGTATCCTCCAGAACCAGTTCCAGAGTCTGCGCCTCATCATCACTTTCTACATAAGTCGCCGGAAGTCCTTCAAGCTTTGGTTTGCCATTATAAATTTTATGCTCTTTATATACAAACTCGACTACATGGCTTCCGTTCTCCCGCTCGATCTCATATGCCGGAAAACGCATATCTCCGCAGCCGAAAGTCGGATACTCCTGCTTGATATTCTCCAGTGAGAATGTAGAATTTCCCTCGAAAGCATACGGTGACATATCACGCATCGCATATTCAAAAAGATGGCTGAAATCTTCTCTGTGTGTCAGGCGTTTCCCGTAGTAGAGCTGTCCCGGCTGGTCGTTGTCAAGAATCTTGATGATATAGCTGATCTCCTGGTTGTAGAGATGAAACTCTCTTGTTTTTTCGTTGTATATGATTGGCATATCGTTTCTCCTCATTCCGTATTGTATAACGTTCATTTTTCCGTATTATCTGTATAGTATCACTGTTGGTTTTTCAGCGTCAATGATTCCTGCGGATAAATTTGTAAAAACGTACACTCAAAAAAGGGACTCTGTCCTTTCCCAAAAGACATCATCCCTTTTCCTTTCTTAGCAGATTTATTTAATTTTCTCTTTGTATTCTTTTACTCTGCACTACTGTCCACTTTCCATCCAAGCGCCTTCTCTACCGTATCGATCAGTACCCGGCTTACTCTTTGTGAACCGTCCATCTGTACATAATAGTAGGTCGCACTGTCGTCCTTGCTTCCCACATAGAATATAACTGTCTTTTCCTTATCATCATCCGACGTATCCTTGTAAGTCAGCTCCACCTTCGTCCGCTGATCTTCCGCAAGCCCGTAATTGCCAAGCGTCGCGTCCGTCACATGATAATCTGCACAATCTGTAAAATAAAATCCGGAAAGTGCTGTCATAATACTTGTGACAGTATCTTCCTGATCCTCATTGTCCGCTTCATAGGTTTTTACCTCGTCACCCGGTTTTGTCACAGTCTCTTTTACAAAGTTATCGGATGTAACTGTTACAAAGCTGTCCTTTTCAGCAACATCTGCAAGCTGCCATACCATTTCCGAAATCAGATCTGCCGATACCGTGTACACTTTTTCTGTTCCATCTTCCATGAAATAATAATTTTCTCCGGAAGCATTCCCGATTAGAAATTTATGTGCCTCGCCATCCTTTCCGGTCAGCGTAAGATTATATTCCGGCGAATCAAATCCATAGTCCGAAAGGTCATCCGGATTCTTGATCTCTTTTACCGCCTGAATATCCGAAAATGCATCTTCCATATTTTGCATACTGCTCTCCGTCAGTGCGATCGTGGTGTCCGGCGCATACTCCCAGGTATCATCCTCTTTTACAAAGGACATTTCTTCCCCAGATGCTTCTTTATACTTGATCGACTCCAGTGAATCTGTCTCAAAAATATGCACCACTGCGTTTTCTTTTTTCTTCTCTTCTGCCTCTGACTTAGATGTATTCCATTTTTTCAGCCCGAAAAATGTAATGAGCAGAACAAGCAGTACGAGCAGAAGGATTCCTATTGTCCTTGTTTTTTTCTCCATCTTTTTTCCTCCTGCCTCTTACGCTTTCCGTCTTCTCATCCAGATCACAAATCCAAGGATCAGAATTGCAAGCGGAATAATAAAGATCACAAGGATGCTGAATGCACCTGCATGCATTGGTGTGTTGGTCTCAGTCGAAAGACTCTTCGCTTCAATCGCAACATTGTTTACATTATCAAAATTCTCTGTCACTGAATTTACAAACAAAGTCAGGTTATCCAGTGTCGTCAGCTGATCTGTGATATCCGAGCTGATCATAGATGCTGAAGCAAGCACCGTAAGTCTTGCTGTCTTTGTGTCTGTATCCGTTGCATCACTCTCATCGTCTTCATCCTCGCTGTCCGAATCTGAAGAATCCGCAGAAATCGCATTGGTAGAAACGGCTCCCAGGATATACTGTCCCTGTGTCTGGTCATCCTCCGTTATCGCATATCCGCTGCTTGATGTCTGCATAAATGGAGTAACCGTCAGATTATCATTATCCGTATCCGTTTTCTCCATCCCAAGTGAATTCAGCAGAAGTACCATCTGATTGCTGATGCCGCTTCCCAAGTCACCACTCAGAGAAAGCTGTGGGAAGATTGCATAATAATTTCCCTGGTAGCATCTCTGGGTATCTGCAATATAACCGCTGACTTTTTTCAGTCCATAATCCGACATAATTCCGTCCAGATTTGGTGTGTCTGAAGTCGTATCTCCAAGGATCAGATAAACCTTTCCGCCGTCACTCAGATATTTCTCAATAATTGTCTTTTCATCATCTGTAATATCCGATGTCGGTGCATAGAGGAACAACAGGTCACAGTCATCCGGGATTTCCGGATTCATACTCAGGTTAATTTCTTCCGTCTCCAGATTATTCTTAGTAAGCAGATCACTTACCGAACTTGAAAATGTCGATTCTCCGTGACCACTGGTCCGGTAAATCTTGCTTGTTTCCTCTCTGGTTACATAATTGATCGCACTGGTAAGCTGTCCTTCTCCATCGAAAGAACTTTCACTGGCACTTCCGGTCGTATAATAAGAGTAATAATCGGACTGGATAATATCTGAAAATGAAATCGTTGTAGACTTTCCGGTTGCATCACAGGACACAACGATTACATTCCCATCGGTATTATATTTCTGAAGAACGGACGGATGCAGTACGCTGTCCACCCATTCCACTTTTACTTTGCCGGAAAGCGCCGCATATTTTTTCACAAAAGTCTTGATCCTGGTATCCACAGAATCCTGTTCTGCGATCACTTTCAAATCTACTTTTTTATCCAGCTTCTTCAGCATTTTTGTGGACACACTGCTGATATCGTACAGATTGTTGCTGCTGATATCAATATTTCTTACTTTTTCCGGAAGCTGTCCTGCCACCAGATTGATCACGATCGCGATTGCAATCACTATCACCGAAAGCCCTACGCTGTAAGTTCCGTTCCGGGAAGACTTGCTGCTGAACATTTTTTTGATTTTTTCCATGTCTTCTCCCTCCTAACTCCAACGTCTTTTCTGAATGGACTGCATGGTCAGGAAGATAAATACACCTGCCACACTCAGATACAGGATCAGCCCACTCACATCGAAAAGCTTGTTATATGCTACGTTGTCAAATACATCTGCAAGATACAGCTTCTTCATGATGTTGACCAAAATATTTTCAAATAATGAAGATTTTACAAAGCTTACGATCACAACCGCAACAACTCCGATCGCTTCGATAATTCCTGCGATCATCCAGTTTCCCGTCATCCGGTAAATGATCAGCGCCGCAATGGTAATGAATACCACAATACCGATCATGCCGCTTGTAGCTGATGTCGGGAAGAAATCGATCAGTCCTCCCCAGAGATAGATCAGAAGCAAAACGCCAAAGGTTGTTACTGCCGCAATGATCTGGCTTTCTGTGAGTGACGAAAGAAACATTCCGATTGCCAGATACACGCATCCGAGCAGGAAGAACATCAGGATCGACAGATAATCCACCTTCAGATACGCCGTTCCAAAGCTCTTAATGATAATTGGGAAAATGCAAAAAATCAGGCACGGTACCGCAAATACCGTCACCATCGCAAGGTATTTCCCCATCACGATATCAAATAATTTTACCGGTGCGGCAAGCAGAAGCTGGTCTGTCTTATTCTTCCGTTCCTCCGCAAAGGAACGCATGGTGAGCATCGGGATAATGATGATCAACACATAGTTGATATTCATCAGAACATATGAAAAATAGGGATATCCCGAATTTAAGTTGTACGCCATAAAATAGATTCCCGTGAAGATCACAAGGAATGCGATCAGGACATAACCTGTCATTGATTGAAAATAGGATTTTAATTCTCGCTTATAAATTGCTATCATTTTCGAGATCCTCCTTTTCATCCTCACTTGTCGGAACGGCATTTTCTTCCGGCTCTTCATCCATCTCAGTCAGCTCGTTCTCTTCTGCCTCTTCCTGCGCATTTTTCTTGCGCCGCTTTACCATCCGGCCTTTCTTTTCGCCGTCCTTCATCGCTTTTGCTGCTGCAGGTGTGCTTCCCTGCGTCAGCTCCAGGAAGACATCCTCCAACGTCGTGCGGCTGTGATACAACATAAGTAACGGGCAGCCCTCCTGTGCAAATGCCATAAATACTGCTTCCCTGATATCCTTTCCATCCTTCGGGAATAGACTCGCTTTTACCGTTCCTTCTTCTTTTCCGTGTTCCACGGATGCCTTCTGCACATTACCGATTGTGCCGATGACTTTCCGTACCGTATCTTCATTTCCCTTTGCCAGGATTTCCACAGTCTGCTGATTCGTCAGAAGCTTTTCCAGATTCTCCGGTGTATCACTTGCCACCAGTTTCCCTTTGGAAATAATCATAATATAATCACAGACTTCCTGGATCTCTGCCAGAATGTGCGAGCTCAGGATCACGGTATGCTCTTTTGCCAACTCGCGGATCAGTTCACGGATTTCAATGATCTGCTTCGGATCCAGTCCAACCGTCGGTTCATCCAGAATGATGATCTCCGGGAATCCAAGGATTGCCTGCGCAAGTCCGACTCTCTGCTTATAACCTTTGGACAGGTTCTTGATCAGCCGGTCCTGTACATCCATGATCTTCACCATCAGCATGACCTTCTCAATCTGCTCTTGCCGTTCCTTTTTCGGGATCTTCTTCAATTCCGCCACGAACCTCAGGCATTCATTCACCTTCATATCCGTGTAAAGCGGTGGCATCTCAGGCAGATAACCAATACATTTTTTTGCTGCCTCCGGTTCCTCCAGTATATTGTGCCCGTTGATCAGCACTTCACCTTCTGTGGCGCCAAGATAGCCGGTCATAATATTCATCGTTGTGGACTTTCCGGCACCGTTCGGTCCCAGAAATCCATAGATCTGCCCGGTATCTACAGTAAAATTCAAATGATCTACAGCCAGATGTGAGCCGTATTTCTTTACAAGATTTTTTACCTCAATCAATGTTGTTCCTCCTGACTACAAAATTTCATGCTTTTCAATTATACGGATGATTTGTGAAACTTCTGGGGGCAATCTGTGTTCATTTTGTGTTTTTTCTGTGAAACTGTAAATTGTAAAAGTGTACCACCTGCCCGATAATAATAGAAATACCGATATCTGGAATCAGCTTTTCCACATATCGGTATTTTATATTTTTAAATCATTTTTTACCCGAAAAAGACTTTTTTATATACTGGGCAGATTTCACTTAACTCGCGATTATCCACACCAGTCAGGCAAGGAATTCTTCCAGAATTTCCCGGATTCTTGCCTCTTTTGTCGGCTCCAGCTTTTCGCCGGTATCTTCCTGCTTAAATCTGGAACCGGCTGTATCTTCCATCCGTGCTCCCGGCTGCTGCGTCCGCATTTCATCAGCCTGATTTGCATTCGCCTGTCCCACTTTTGCTACTGTCTGCACGGTCTGCTGCATTTGTCCATCTTCTGTATACCGTTTTTCGTCCGCAGAAACCGTATTTACCGTAGCTGCGCTTGCTGGCACGGTTTCTTCTGAAAATGGTCTTTGCACCTGACCAGAATGCGCCGCTTCATTTTCCTCTGCATCCATTTTCTCCGGAATCTCATCCGCTCTCTGAACCGTAACCTGGATTTCTTTCTGATTGGTCTTCTCATAGCGATGAGCATATGTATTTTCCAGAAAATCTACCATATAGGTTTTCGCTGCCTCCAGCTGATAGGCATCATCCGCAAGCATCCGGAGTAGAAAGAGCGCCAAAGCTCCCATACCGCCCAAAATACCATATCTGTAAAGTCCCTGTTCCCTCTCCCCCGCTGCATAAGCAAGCGCTGTTCCTGTGGCTCCAAAGATAAGGCAGAGCCAGATGCTCCCCTTCGCCCACTGCCTCCAGGTATGCAGCCTCACGCCAAGCACCCGGTATTCATACAAATATTTTTCTACAAATGCACCAACATTCTGTACTTTATCACTCACCATACACCCATGCTCAAATTTCGCCCTTACAAGCCGCATCAGCGGATGATTGCTTTTACTCATGTTACTTGCTGCTCTTACCAGCTTTTTCAGTGAAATCCCGGTAATCAGTCTTGCAATCGCGCCGATCCCGATCATCACTCCCATCAGAAAAAATACCGTTTCTCTCACCACGAACATTTCCAACATAAAAAGAATCCTCCTTCTTAGATTTACCGTCATTATACCGTAAACCTCCGAATTTGGATTCCCTAATCGTTCGCCACAATCCGACATCCTGTCTGGAAAATGACGCTGCTTTTCTGTTTTACTTTGCTGCCTTACGCATTACATTCTTTCTACAAGACCTTTGACAAGCCCTACATAATGGGTGATTGCCATCTTCACAAACTCCGGATAATCCATCGTTGCACTGTTGTCAGCTTTGTCCGAAATTGCACGAATAATGACATACGAAACTTTATTCAGATATGCGGTCTGCGCCATTGCTGCGCCTTCCATCTCCGCACACTTTCCATCAAATGTCTTTACCAGATATTCCTTCTTTTCCTTGCCGGAAATAAACTGATCTCCGCTGAGCACTCTTCCGGTAAATGTCTGAATGTCCGGATTCACTTCTTTGTTTACTTCCACTGCCAGCTTCACAAGCTTCTCATCTGCCGGGAAAGAAAAGGTATCCATTCTCGGAATCTGTCCTACCGGATCGCCAAGCATACTTACATCCATGTCGTGCTGAACTGCATCTGTAGAAATCACGATATCCCCGATGTTGATATCTGCATCCAGAGAACCTGCCACACCTGTATTGATCAGCGTATCCACACCAAAACAGTCAATCAGAATCTGTGCGCAGATTCCCATGTTGACTTTTCCGATACCACTTCTTACAACTACAACTTCCTTGCCACTCATAATACCTTTGACAAAAGTCATTCCGGCACGTTCCATCGTATCCTGAACTTCCATCGATTCCTTTAAGATTGCAACCTCTTCATCCATTGCTCCGATAATTCCTATCATTTGAAAATCCTCCGTTTTTCCTACATATTGTTTTTATCTATATCTATAGATTTCCCTTCAAAATTACAATAGCTATTATATCAGATTTCTTATAATATGCACTAGCATTTTCTTATAAGGCTGTGTTATAATCATTGAAGCAATTTTATAAGGCACAATAATAGTATAAATATAAAGGAGGACTATACTCATGGAATTTACACCACACGGCGTCTGTTCTAAGAATATTCACTTAGAAGTAGATGAAGCTGGACGTATTCATAATGTTGAGTTCACAGGCGGATGTAACGGTAACTTACAGGGCATCGGGCGCCTCGTTGAAGGAATGGATATTCACGAAGCAATTTCACGTATCGAAGGTATCAAATGCGGATACAAAGCAACATCCTGCCCGGATCAGCTTTCACTTGCTTTAAAAGAATATTTAAGCAATAACCAGTAATCAAATAATTTTTTCGCAATTTTGCGTCAAAACAAGCAGGTCAGGAATTATCCCGACCTGCTTGTTTTGGTCTAATTCAGTTTAACATTAGTTAGGCTTCTTGCTTGCTCTGATGTTCCATACTCACATACTCCGCGACCGGGTTGTATTATTTGGTCATATGCTTTCTTTCAATCAGAAAATACGTTTATTAGTTGTGGTCTTTACAGTCCTGTTCGCCCTCTTGTCAGTCTGCAAGACCGGAGATGTTGAACTTTATCAACCTGCAATTCAGACAGGTGTTAAAAGGAATCTTCCCATCTCCCTCCCTCATATTGTTCCCTCGTCCTTACTTTCGCTAACTGCCGCACCGGTTGATAGTCGTATGAATATTTTATAAAAAATATTTTTGGTTTGGTGGTGCGGGGTGGGTTAGAGTGGGTAAGGGGTTGGGATGTTGTTGGTTTGTGATTTTTAGATGTAAATGCCGTCTGTGTACGAATCACTTACATCTGAGTTTGCGTAATGAACGCAGCATACTCGATAATAATATCCAGTCGGCACAGATAATGTCTTACTTGTACTTACATAAACAGAATTATAGTTTGTTTCAATCCATGAGGTATAGTATCCCCATTTTCCATTTACATATCTTTCTACTTTCACATCTACTGTAATTTTAGAAACAACCTTCTGCCCTACTGTGTTTCCTCCAGCAGCAATTTTACCAGTTCCTGCTCTAGTAATACTTGAAGAGCCACTTTTCAGATATATGCCTCGACTTTTCGAGTCTACTGTTACTTCAGATGAATCCTTATTAGTTAAATAAGAACCATCAACACATTCCGGCATATCTGCAGCCTGAACATTTTGCTGTGTACCGATAAGCAATGCACAAACCATAACCATTGCCATAATCAGCGATAAAATTTTGCTTTTTTTCATCTTTCGCCTCCTCTCTACACTATATTAACAATCGAGAAAAGAAAATCTCACGCGATATTTAGAAAAAATATAAATTTTTTAGAAGATCTTTAAATTTTTCTTCATCCATGATTCCATTCAATGTGTAAAACACATCTTTATATACAAATTTAGCTACATTCTCTTTACCACCATTAGGTAATTGATACTGGCTTACATCAATTGTATGTCCTCCTACCTCAATCTGAAATTCTTTAATTTTTTCATCTTCTATATCATATCCATAAGACTTATTTTCAACTTGAATCTCCATTTGATATTGAATAATACCATCTTCATTTTCATAAATCAAACAAACTCTTTTCAATGATTCATCAATATCACTCTGTACCAATGACATCTCCTTTGATGTTATTCTTAATCTAACAACATCACCTCCAAATTTTTCTTTAATATCTTCATACACTTTCGACTCATCATAAACATCAACCTTATTCTTATCTCCATCCTCCCTTTCCGTATTAACCTTCACCATTTCTCTATCACCAATAATATCATTCAACACCCTGCCAAAGAACGGCGTCCCACCAATACTCACCATACTCCACATCATAGCAAGCACAGCTACGATCGCCACGATTCCATATACCTTCCAGTGCCGTTTTCTCTTCTTAACTTTCTTCTTTCCGGCTTCCTTCTCGGTCTCTCCGTTCGTACCGTCGTCACTTGCTTTATTATCTGTTTCATGCTTCACATACTCAATTGGCACAACATTATCTATATAACTGTCACTCTCCACATCTTTCTTAAGATGATCCTTCGTATCCTCCCCTCCGCGAAGTGCCTGAACCTCTCGTCCGAGACGGATTGCCTCCTTGTCGGCATCTGACAGTTTTTCATATGCTCTCTGCTGTTCTTCATATTCTTGGATTTTACTCCACATCTTTTCATCCAGGTCTTCTGGAAAGGAAATGTCCTGCAGTGATTCGTCCGAGTCCATTTCTTCCATGATTTCCCCGGCTTCTTTTTCCAGTTCAGCTTTTAAAAGCTTATCCAGATTATCTTCATGTTTTTCCATTTTAAACCTCATTCTTTTGGATTTCTTTTCCCTTTAACTTGACCTTTTTCCTTCACCTGTTTAATATTATGATATCAGGGCAGTCTCTCTGCCTGTATCAACTGCGAATCTTAATTCGCACCATCAATGGGAGGATTTTTATTATGAAACGCATCATTCTGACCGGCGGAGGTACTGCCGGACATGTTACACCTAATATTGCACTGCTTCCCCGTCTTCGGGAACTGCAGTATGACATACATTACATCGGTTCTTACAACGGTATGGAAAAGCAGCTGGTTGAACAGCAGGGGATTCCATATCATGGTATCTCTTCCGGTAAGCTCCGCCGGTATTTCAGCCTTCAGAACTTTACGGATCCGTTCCGCGTCCTGAAAGGCTTCAGTGAAGCCAACCGCCTGATCAAGCAGTTAAAACCGGATGTAATTTTTTCAAAAGGTGGATTTGTAAGTGTTCCTGTTGTTATTGCCGGAAAGAAAAACCATGTTCCTGTTATCATTCACGAATCAGATATGACTCCGGGACTGGCTAATAAGCTTTCCATTCCTTCAGCTGCAAAAGTATGCTGTAACTTCCCGGAAACTTTAAGTTCCCTTCCTCAGGATAAAGCTGTCCTTACCGGATCCCCTATCCGTCAGGAGCTTTTCACCGGAGATAAAGAAAAAGCCCGCGCTTTCTGTGGTTTCAAGGAAGTAAAACCAGTTATCCTGATCGTCGGAGGAAGTCTTGGCGCAGTCGCAGTCAATAACGCAGTACGCAAGATCCTTCCTGAACTCTTAAAAGATTTCCAGGTTGTTCATCTCTGTGGTAAAGGCAAGCTCGATGAAAAGCTCACCGGTCTGAACGGCTATGTTCAATTTGAATATATTCAGGATGAACTGAAAGATCTCTTCGCTCTTGCCGATGTTGTAATCTCAAGAGCAGGTGCAAATGCAATCTGCGAATTGCTTGCTCTTCGCAAACCAAATCTTCTGATTCCACTTTCAGCTAACGCAAGCCGTGGTGACCAGATTCTGAATGCCCGTTCTTTTGAACGTCAGGGATTCAGTATGGTTATGGAAGAAGAAGAACTTACAGATGAAAAGCTTCTCGCAGCTGTCCACAAGCTTTATGATTCCCGTGAAGACTTCATAAATGCAATGAATCAGTCTTCTCAGCAGGATCCGATCAAGACAATTATCGGTCTGATCGAAGATGCTGCTTCCAAATAATTTTTTAACAACAGTTATTTACATTGTTCAAAAACAGGTGCCGGAACGACACCTGTTTTCTTTACATATCCATCGGTGCTATTTTGTGTAATCATCAGAATTGTAATGTATCTTTACCCATTTTCTTGCTCTGTACAGTACACCCGTCAGTGCTTGGATACTGATCCCCATAGATTCAGCCACATCTTTTTGTTTTCTCTCCAGACAGTAAACCATGGTGATTGCTTCGTACCAGTTTTCATTTTCTTCGTACAATGCATCCAGAATCGTCCATCCATAACCCACTTTTTCTTTTTGTAAAATTTTGTGGAATACATGCTCCTCTGCACTTTCCGCATATTCCTTCAAGTACAGATCCGAAAACAGCTCAATATCTGCCTTCGGACATTCTCTTGCCCGCTTCTTCATATAATTGATAGCTGTATTTTTCGTTGTTGTTACCAGCCATGCTGCCATGTATTCTTCATCCACTGTATCAAAGTGTGTATATAGTTTTAGAAAAACCTCCTGGAATATCTCTTCCGCTGACTCTTTGTGACTGCCAGAATAATCCATTGCTATCCGATAAACGTTGAACTTATTTTTATGGTACACGTTCTCGAATTCCTTTTTATTCTTATTCTGAAAACTCACTCCAGTACCTCACTATTTTATTTTTCTTTCAGTTTTTCTAGGATTTCATCCCGATCTTCATCTGTAAGTTTACCCGGTTTCCAGCCGAATCCGCTCTTGTCATTTTTATATCTCGGAATCAGATGCATATGGAAATGGAATACGGTCTGACCGGCCACTTCCCCGTTATTCTGTACGATATTATATCCGTCACATCCAAGTACATCTTTTAATCTTGTTGTGATCTTCTTTGCAAGCTTAAATGCTTTTCCTGCCAGTTCTTCATCAATAGAATAAATATCTGCCGCATGTTCTTTTGGCAGGATCAGTGCATGTCCCTTTGTCGCCGGTCCAAGATCCAGAATTACTCTGAAATCATCATCCTCATATATGGTTGCAGATGGAATTTCTCCATTTGCGATTTTACAAAAAATACAGTTCTCATCCCTCATGTTTTTTCCTTCTTTCTACATTTTCTTCGATTAATCTCGAATTTGTTTACGAACCAGACTTTCAATGATAAACTACAACTACTTTATATCATGGAAAGGATGGTCGTTACCATGCCATTTACTGCAAATGATTATGAAAAGTTACATCAGCTTATGAATTCCAGTCCGGAAATTCGTGAATTACTTCAGAAACTCCTGGATTCACAACAATATACAATCAGCAAGATCAGTCATGAAGTTCGCAATCCACTGACGCTGATCTACAGTACCTTTCAGCTCATAGAGTCCAGTCACCCTGAAACCAGAGATTTCAGCCACTGGTCAGAGCTTCGCGAAGACATCGAATACACAATCTCTCTGCTACAGGAGCTGTCTGCCTATAATAACAGTGAACATCTGCATCTGAGCACGTTTTCTGCACAGGACTTTTTGGGACAGATCTGCCTGTCCTTTGCCGCCTCCTGCGTAGATACCGACATTGGATTCTCTTCTCTGATAGCCCCTGATCTTCCATCTATGACGGCCGACAGATTAAAGCTGCATGAAGCGATTCTCAACCTTTTAAGAAACGCCCGTGAAGCCATTTCGTCTGCCGGTTCAATCCGTCTGGAAGCAGTCCTCAAAGATCAAATGCTTCAGATTACCATATCTGATACCGGATGTGGAATCTCACCGGAATATCTCGACACGATTTTTGATCCTTTTGTCACTTACAAACCAGACGGCACCGGTCTTGGTCTTGCCATTGTCAGCCGGACAATCACAGCTCACGCCGGAACAGTAACAGTTACTTCTTCCTGTGGAAAAGGCACTTCTTTTTTGCTTTTGTTACCAATTACATAATCATTTTTATTATAAAAAACACGTAATTGTTTTACAAGTACTTCTTTCCATAAACTGGAAAATGTAGTAAAAAGAAAAACATGTCCTATCTTACTTATTCCTCTGAATCATCCGCCATTATCTCATCCCATTGGGATTCCCGTTTTTTTCTACGTTTCTGAAGGCGCTGATTCAGAAATCCCCAGACGCTCTGCCTGTCCTTTACAACCTGCCCTTTCATTTCCTGTTCTGCAATCCAGTCATCCAGGATCAGTTCCTCCTGCAGATCATATCCTGCTTTTTTCTCCGGCTGTATACTCTCCATTTCATTCTCCTTTTTCTCCAGTATCCGCTCCAGCGCATACTCAATATTATAATTTTCTTCCATTGAAGCCTTATGTAATTCATATGCCAGATAGACTGCCTCTTTCTGTTCATAATCTGTCTCTCTGACAAAATACTCTGTAAGCTCATGAAACTTTTCCAGAATATTACCTTCCAGTCCCGGACAATAACAAAAGTAATAGATTTCATCCGATACATAAATATGTCCCGGATCCAGGCTCAGACAGTTCACGTCCAGCAGATAATTCTTCACTGCATAAAGCACCTGGATAAACTGTCTCATAAATTTTTCCAGATCTGCAAATTTCCAGTGCTCTTTTTCTCCCTTTGCCTTCACGGATATCTTCCCACTGATCTCGTAGCGGTACTGGCTTTTATCATCTTTTCCCTGCCCTCTTACCGACAAGAGTCCGGGAATCGCATTTTCCATCAGCATCCGCATCTGATAATCTTCTTTATATAGCTCATCTGTTTCCAGAATCATCCAGGCATGATGTAAATCTCTTTCGTACTCTTCTCTCATTCCTCCTGGTTCCTTTCTACAATCTCCTGCAATACTTTTTTCCTGCGTATTTTTTCCTCTGGCACGGTCAGTGCCGCACTGCGTTTAACAGATACGCGCATTTTTCTCTTTTGCGCTCCTGCTGTCACTTCAAATTCATCTTTTACTACCGCAGTTTCCACCGATACTGTATCAAAAAATATCAGTTTGTTTTCAATTCTTTTCTGAAAATACTGCTCCATTTTTCCATCTTCTATTTCCTTTTTCCATCGCCATTCTTCACTTCCGACAATCGCAGTCTCATATGCCGCCCCACCGATAATATTTTTATCATGGTAATAAAAAAGTGCGAAAATGATTGCCATCCAACAAAGCAATACTACCGGCATCAGATACGCCATCTCAACTACTGTACTTCCTTTTAGCTTTACCATATAAATGTCCCCAGATAACCGATCAGAAGAAAAGGATAAAATGACATTCTTGTCGTCCGTTTCCATTTTCCGCTCCAAAGACCTGCTCCTGCTGCCATCGCAGCCACAAGAAATGCAAGCATCAGCATTCCAAGCAGATTCCAGATCCCAAGAAAAATACCCATATTCAGGATCATCCAGCTGTCTCCGTACCCTATTCCCTCCTGTGACCATTTCGATATCATGAGAAATACAATTCCACATCCCAGTCCGGCAACCCATACGCTCCAATGCATCCGTCCAAATAACGCACGGTACAGAATCGCCGCACAGCTTCCTGCGAGCAGATATTCTGTCGAGATTTTCTGATATTTTATATCCTGTGCTGCTCCGAATCCTAAAAAAAATAATCCTGCCAATTTTGCTATTTTCCACCACATTTTGAACATGCTCCTTTTCCTTTTACTTCTGACAGCGGAACTGTATAAACTTTTCTCTTCAGTCCGCTGCATGATAATGAAGTATGATAACGATCCCCGTAATCTGTGACATAGCAGTTGCCATCATTTCCCGGCATCCATCCACACCGTTCACACAAATGATAAATTCCTCCACTGCTGTTTCTCAGTTCCCCTAACTGTGTTTTCGCAACACTGCGCACGGACGGTTCCAGATAAGTGCACTGATAATTCCGGTGATATACGATCCCTGTTTCTGTCACATATACAAGCTCATTATCTCCAATTCCTGCTTCGTAGGTCTTTACATAACCGGTCCATGTCTTCATCCTCATTTTTTCTTTATAATGCAGTACCGGAATATGAAAGACAGGAACCGGCAATTCTACTTCATATTCTGCCGTCAGTTCCAGCACTCCCATTCCCGGTATCGCCCAGGATCTTTTACAGCTGACTCCTCCGCTTCCGCCAACAATCATACTTCGATCCATTCTTTCTTTCCCGACCGCATTTACAAGATCTGCATGCAGGCTTATCGGGTTCAGCACCGGAATTTCTGCAAAACTCTCTGCCACCTGCTTTCCTGCACTCTGCAGTCCGCATCTTACTGCAGACTGGATGCTTCTGAGCTCCAGCATCCAGATCAAACTCACCGCCGCATATAGGAACAGCGGAACACAAAGTACAGCTTCTACTGTTACCGAGGCAGATACAGATGCCTTTTCTTTGACACAAGATATGGCGATCAAATCAGGTAGAAAATCAAATCCTTCCTCCTTTCTGCGAATATCAAATATGTGTTTGTAATTCAATATTTTTCTATACATCATCAAAGGAATTTTATTTATTATTTCGATTGTCCTCAGAAAAGACACCTGTATCCACCTCCTAACATTTTCATTTTTTATTACTGATATTGATATAAAATATGATACTGATACCGGATTCCTCTTCTCAGATAACATGTCATGTCAAAGTCTGCTCCTGATACGCAGGCATCTGCCCGGAAAAACGTTTTCTCCATTCCAGATCGCAGATTCATTTCCACCAGATCCAATGCTCTCATCGACAGTTCTTCCTTTGATTTTAAAACCAACATCATTTGCAGATACTGCTCATAAGAATTTCCCTCTTCTGTCTCCTTTCCTTCCGGAATACTTCTGTTCTTTGCCAGCTCAAGCAGACCATCCAGCGTCAGATTCCAGCTTTCCTTACTCTTTACAGCCGGAACCTTCTTCCCTGCCAGAAGCGTCTTAACATCCGTAAGGCTTTCTCCATAAGCCCATGCAAGAAGCAGCGCATGCTTGATCACAGGTCCGATCTCCGGTGAAAGAAACACCGCACTCAGTGTCGTTGCAAGGGTATCCACCTCCATTTGCATGTCCTTATCGGTCAGCAAATATCCATAATTCACTGCAAATCGAAGGATTCGGATTCTCCCGATCACATATTCCAGATTGTCCTTGTCGCTCGCCTTTCCTCCTAACAAATACTCCATCTCATAGTCCAGTACCGTATTCTTTTTCTTATTTGCAGCATTGCCAAACTTATCTATAAGGTACAGATTGAAAAAAATGGTATCTCCGGCTCCATTATCTTTTTCCTTCATGGTTCCGTATCCCTGCCTGAGCTTTCGGTTCGATACAGTCTCTTCCGACTTTACAGCTTTCGATGACAGCGTAAATCCTTCCGGGCTGACCAGATTTAACAGTGCTTGCGCCTGTATATCCACAATATCCGCCAATGGATTATTTTCTGCAGGAAGTTCTTCTTTTTCACTTTCCAGCATCTGGTCAAGTTCTTTACTCGTCTCTATATTCTCTTTCCCATATTCATTTGCTTTCAGTTCCTGCTCCTTCCATTCGGATACCTTTCCCGTCAGATTCTCTATCGCCGCAGCTCCTGTCTTCATTTTCTCGTATTCAACCGCCTGCCGCAGAAATTCTTTCCCATTCTGGTCTGTCAGATAACGGATTGCCGCAATCTCTGTTTCTATATTTTCTGCCCCGTAAAAGGACAGTCGGTTTAAAATATTTTCTTCAGACATTGTTCCGGATTCATAACTGCCTTCTATTGCAAAAATACCATATCGCTCCAGAAGATCTTTCTGATATTCTGCAAACGCAGATTCCACTGCCCTGCCTGCGTCTGCTCTTCTCTCATTCTTCGCCAGCTGGATCGAGACACTTTCCAGCAAAGCCCCAACCAGAGTAAGAAGCAGAAGAAAGACCAGGCTTAGAAACACAGTAATCTCTCCCTTTACCATTTTTTTCATCTCTGTACACACTCATTTCTGAAATAAAATTTTTATTTTAGATTCCTGAACTTTCATTCGTTATTTTTTCAAATATTTTAGTTACAAGTTCATTAAGCTGTTTCTTAAAAATGATAACCAGACCGATAATGACGACCAGTACAAGGATCAATTCTACCGTTGATATCCCGTCTTTTTCCGTCAGAATCTTCTGAATTCTGATCCATCCCGTCCACAGCTTCTTTTTTACCGCCTTCATTCTCTCACCTCCTACACCTGGATCGACAAAAATGCCGGTACAACTACGATCGTAATCACGATGATCAGCATCAAAAGCATTGGGATCAAAAGTCTGGTTCCTGCCTCTTCTCCCAGCTGTCTCGCCCTGCTCTTTCTGTCCTCCAGTGCCTGTACTGCCTCCATACGAAGCATTTCAGAAATTCCTTTTGCACCCTTTTTCAGATTCTGTGAAAGAAGTGCTCCCATTTTCATATACGGAATCAGATCACATCTTCTTGCAAATCTTTCATAACATTCCATCTCCGGAATCCCACTTTTCATTTCCTGCCAGGTTTTCCAGATTTCTTCATATGCTTCTCTTTTTCTTCCCGTTTTTCCCCTGGTGATCCCATAGTCTTCCGCAATCCTTTTCCACACATTTTTTGCTGTCATTCCGGCACCGGTCAGCATCGTAAACTCTGTGATAATTTCCGGATAATCCAGCATCATCTGCTCTTTTCTCGTCTTCTTCCGATTGCTTTCTTTCTGTATTTCTCTTCCGACAAGCAGAATACTTATCGCCATTCCGAGCATTAGAATCGGAATCACTTTTGAATCTTTCTCCTCTGTCCAGGCAATTTTTCTTCCGTCCAGACTGGGTGGCAGTGTAAGATATGCTTTCTGCCTCGTAGCACTGTCCTGTAATCTTACCAGTTCCAGAACCCGCTCTTTCGTGGAAAGCGTTTTCTCCTGTCCTGCAAAAATAACAAGATCCATCTCACACGGATATACCTTATCTTCATAATGCAGAACTCCGGTAATATTCATCCCAATCCCCTGATTCTCCGGATCTTCTTCCCGGATTTTTTCCTGATCCAGTCTTCCAAGCGAATCCATTACATCATATCTGCTAAGTTCCCAGGAAACCGAAAACGGAAAATCGTCTAATGCTGTTACCAGATCCAGATCTGTCTTTATATGCGACAGATCCTTATTTTCCCCGGAAATCACTTTTGCAAGCTCTTTCCTCGCTTTCTGAAACTCCTTTTCCAGCCGCTTTTCACTGTAAATCTTCGGTGACACACGAATTTCTATATCCTGCTTTTTTTCTCCTTCAACCTGCATAGAAAGCGCCGCTTCTTTTTGTCCTTCCCCGTACCCGTTCCGCTTTATCTGCATGGTTTCAGAGTTTTCCGTCCCTGTCTTCTGCACGATTTCCGACAAAAATGCCAGACTTGTCACCGCCAACATCAAAAAAAATATCCGCCTGAGAAGCCTGTCCCATTTTCTGAAAAGTGATTTCTTCTTGAAATACATCCATGCACAAGCTCCGAGAAAGAAATACATTCCGATACAAAACCACATTTCTATACCTCGATTTCCACAATCTTGCATCCAAGTCTCCAGGCAGCAATGTAAGCTCCAAGACAAATACTCATAAAAGCCGCTCCTGGCAGATTCCTGTATAACCCCGACATAAATTCCGGAAAGCTCAGACGCATATAACCAATAATTCCCAAAGGAATCACTGACATGATCTGAAATTCCATTTTTTTCGCTGCAATTACGGTATCGATTTCTCTTTTCACTTCCGCTTTATCACCAAGTTGTCTAACCGCATTTTTAATGATCAGAATACTGTCGCCTCCGCTCCTCTTTGCCAGGGAAAATACAGTGACAAATGTATCCACCTCCGGAAGTGCTACCCTTGCAGCAAAATCCTTCCAGGCAGCTTCCGCGGTTACGTTCAGATTCAGCTGCCTTACCATATACGTAAATTCCCGTACAATAAGTGTATGCCTGTCATACATGATCTGCAGGTCTCTCTGTACCTCTTTGATCGCGTTCTCCATAGAGTATCCCACATTCAGCTGCGCTTCCAGTGATTGAAGAGCATCCTGGAACTGTCTTTCAAAACGTCTCTTCCCTTTTTCCTCCGCCTGACGGATCATCCTTTCGTAATACTTCATTCCCAGAGGAAAAAGCACTGCCATCATCCATAGTCTTGAATAGAACAGCATGGCGATCAGAAACACCAGAAGAATGCTTTCCGTTATCGCCAGGGCATACTCCTTCCGGCTGATACCCTGCCGCCATAAGTTTTTCCGTCCGTGTAAGTGTGGACCTTTTCACCCACTCCCCCTGGATTTTTCCATCCTTACTTCCCGTCTCCTGAAAGGAAAATAACGGTTGAAGCCTGATTTCTCCTTTTTCATATCCCAATACCTCCATGATTTCCAATACTTTCCTGCTCTTGTCCCGAAGGCGTCCCAGATGTACCAGGATATCGATTCCGGAAGCGATCTGACGCATAACTGCTTCCAGCGGAAGTTTAATCCCCATCAGTACCATTGTAGACAGTCTGCTCATCATATCATCCGGACTGTTCGCATGACCGGTACTGATCGACCCGTCATGACCTGTATTAAAAGCCTTTATATGGACTCCCTATGTTCCCATCATGCAGAAATACAATATCTTTACTT
>JAFEHB010000085.1_pt1 | contig 92570 bp, 76 predicted proteins | sample 9267121 | NCBI WGS metagenome assembly JAFEHB01 (sample SAMN17103336, study PRJNA684904) | human gut metagenome | isolation source: diarrhea sample from child under the age of five | host: Homo sapiens | place: South Africa: Mafikeng, Mafikeng Provincial Hospital | collected 2019-09 | reverse complement strand
CACATCCACAATCCCAGGCACATCCACAATCCCAGGCACATCCACAATCCCAGGCACATCCACAATCCCAGGCTGACAGCGCAGCGCCTCAGCCGTCCCATCACCCAAACCCAAACTCATCCACTGCAGTCGTCCAGCGCAGCGCTGACTATCCACAACCAACCGTCAAACGACACTATTTCTCACCGGAAGCACCAGCCGGGGAAGGGGATGCTGGATGGCTCTGCTTCTGCAGGAGGGGAGCTGATTCTTGGACGGCGGGAATCTGCGTTGTTTTTCAAAAGTCCGCTGTCTGAGCGGCAGCAGGCCGCGAGTTCGGACTTTTTAAAAACGTTTTTAGCAGATTTTCGGCGTCCTAGAAGCCAGCCCCCGACGAAGCCGCAGACCAGCCAGCATCCCCTTCCCCGGCGTCCCTTCATCCGTTCATCCGTTCATACACATACAAAAAAAGACACCACGTCACAAAAAAACGCAGTGCCTTTCACATATTCACGTTATTGCGAAAAAAGCATCAAGCAGAAGCCTGATCAGCCTTCTCAACCTCAGCAATCGCCTGCTTCCTCATAGGAATACGGCAATTCTTATTATTACCAAACTCAACAATAACATCTTCCTCAGTCATATCAATAACAACACCATAAAAACCACTGGTAGTAACAACACTGTCACCAACCTCCATGCTGTTCAACATAGTCTGAGTTCTCTTCTGCTCCTTCTTCTGCGGACGGATCATCATAAAATACATAATTCCAAACAGAACTACGATCCAGACAATACCAAGACCCGCGCTAAGTCCGCCAGCTGCCGCTGTAGATGATGCGATCATTTCAAATTCCTCCTGCTAAAAACAAATAATCTGCGGTACCCCCGCCGTTACTGACCTCTAAAAGTGTCACTTCGTACTATCATACACAAAAACCAAAAAACCTTCAAGGGTTTTCTTATAAAATCAAAGTAATTTACACAAATTTTATAAATAAAACTTACCGGTTTCCGTTGATCCTGCCTTCCTCAAAGCCTTCCAGACGCATCTTCTTATAAGCCGCAAAATTTCCTGCATCCAGCGCATCCCGGATTTCTTCCATCATATGATTATAGAAATACAGATTATGCAGAACACAAAGCCTCATACCAAGCATCTCCTTCGCCTTCAGAAGATGACGGATATACGCTCTGCTGTAATGACGGCAGGTCGGGCACTGGCACTCCTCATCAATCGGTTTGGAATCCAGCTCATACTTTGCATTAAAAAGATTCATCTTGCCATGATTGGTATACACGTGACCATGACGGCCGTTACGGCTGGGATATACACAGTCAAAAAAGTCAATACCACGCTCAACCCCCTCCAGGATATTGGCCGGGGTACCAACCCCCATAAGATACGTCGGCTTGTTCTGTGGCAAATGCGGAACCACCTCATCCAGGATCCGGTACATCTCCTCATGACTTTCACCAACTGCAAGGCCGCCAACTGCATAGCCGTCCAGATCCATCTCCGCGATAGCCTGGGCATGCTCAATACGGATATCTTCATAAACAGCCCCCTGGTTAATACCAAAAAGAAGCTGGTTCTTGTTAATGGTATCCGGCAGACTGTTCAGACGAGCCATCTCATCCTTACATCTTTTAAGCCAGCGTGTTGTACGCGCTACCGATCTCTGTACATAATCCCTGTCTGCCACACTGCTTGGGCACTCATCAAAGGCCATCGCAATGGTAGAGGCCAGATTTGACTGGATCTGCATGCTCTGCTCCGGTCCCATAAAAATCTTATGACCATCGATATGAGAGTTAAAGTACACGCCCTCTTCCTTAATCTTACGAAGCTTCGCCAGCGAAAACACCTGGAATCCGCCGGAATCGGTAAGGATCGGTCTATCCCAGTTCATAAATTCATGAAGGCCTCCCAGCTGCTTTACCACCTTGTCGCCAGGGCGCACATGAAGATGATAGGTATTGGACAGCTCTACCTGTGTACCGATCTCATGAAGATCCACAGTGGAAACTGCACCTTTAATTGCTGCAATTGTTCCTACATTCATAAAAACAGGAGTCTGGATCGTTCCGTGGACCGTCTTAAACTCGCCCCTTTTCGCTCTTCCTTCTGTTGTGATCAGTTTATATTCTGCCATTTCATTTCCCTTCTAAAAACATTTTAAAGTTGTCCCTGCCCGGCATCTGCGTTACAGGTACAGCCATAACCAGCTGCCGATGCAAATATCTTTCAAAACTTTTAGTCAATATCATAACACATTTTTTTCTTTACGGCTACTGATTGTTAAACTTTTACATTGCCATTTTTTAAACGATATCGTATAATATAGAATATTCGCTTAAAAATCCTTTATAATAAGAAGAAACAACTCCCATCTGACAGAAATGTCAGAGTCGGGAAACCCCTGTATAGATACAACGAGGAGGAAATCAATTTTTTATGAAGAAACACACACTTGGAATTGACATTGGTTCCACCACTGTTAAGATTGCGATCTTAGACGAAAACGATACACTTATCTTCTCCGACTATGAGAGACATTTTGCAAATATCCAGGAAACCCTTGCAGATCTTCTTCAGAAAGCTGAGGATCAGCTTGGTGAACTGACACTCTGTCCGGTCATTACAGGTTCCGGCGGACTGACACTTGCCAATCATCTGGAAGTACCCTTTGTACAGGAGGTTATCGCCGTATCCACTTCCCTGCAGAAGCTGGCACCAAAGACTGATGTTGCTATCGAGCTTGGAGGCGAGGATGCCAAGATCATCTATTTCGAAAACGGAAATGTAGAGCAGCGTATGAATGGCATCTGTGCCGGCGGTACCGGTTCCTTCATTGACCAGATGGCATCTCTTCTCCAGACCGATGCACCAGGTCTTAATGAATACGCCAAACATTACAAGGCACTTTATCCCATTGCAGCACGCTGCGGTGTTTTCGCAAAAACAGATATCCAGCCGCTGATCAACGACGGAGCAACCAAGGAAGACCTTTCTGCCTCCATTTTCCAGGCAGTTGTCAACCAGACCATTTCCGGTCTTGCCTGCGGTAAACCGATCCGCGGACACGTTGCTTTCCTTGGCGGTCCACTTCACTTCCTTTCTGAGCTGAAGACCGCTTTTATCCGAACCTTGAAGCTGGATGATGAACATATTATCGCACCGAACAACTCTCATCTGTTCGCAGCCATCGGCTCCGCCCTGAATGCAAAGCAGGATGTTACCGTTTCCCTGACTGAACTGAAGGAACGCATGCGGACTACCATCAAGCTGGATTTTGAGGTAGAACGTATGGAGCCGCTTTTTGCCACAGAGGACGACTACCAGGCTTTCCATGACCGTCAGAGTGCCTACAAGGTAAAAACCGGAGATCTTTCCACCTATAAGGGCAAATGCTTCCTGGGGATCGATGCCGGCTCTACCACAACAAAAACCGCGCTGGTAAGCGAAGACGGAACTCTTCTTTATTCCTTCTACAGCAGTAACAACGGAAACCCGCTGAAAACCACCATCAGCTCCATCAAGGAAATTTACAGCCTTCTCCCGGAAGATGCAGAAATTGCTTTTTCCTGCTCCACCGGTTACGGCGAAGCCCTGATCAAAGCGGCACTTCTTCTTGACGAAGGTGAAGTCGAAACAGTTTCCCATTATTACGCAGCTGCCTTCTTTGATCCTGAAGTAGACTGCATCCTGGATATCGGCGGTCAGGATATGAAATGTATCAAGATCCGTAACCAGACTGTTGACAGTGTACAGCTCAACGAAGCATGTTCCTCAGGCTGCGGTTCTTTTATCGAAACCTTTGCAAAATCTCTGAACTACACAGTACAGGACTTTGCAAAAGCAGCTCTTTTTGCAAAACATCCCATTGATCTTGGAACACGCTGTACTGTATTTATGAATTCCAAAGTTAAGCAGGCCCAGAAGGAAGGCGCTGAGGTTTCTGATATCTCCGCAGGTCTTGCCTACTCCGTTATCAAAAACGCCCTCTACAAGGTTATCAAGGTTTCCGATGCTTCCGAGCTTGGCAAGCATATCGTTGTACAGGGTGGTACCTTCTATAATGACGCAGTTCTCCGCAGCTTTGAGAAGATTGCCAACTGCCAGGCCATCCGCCCGGATATCGCCGGAATCATGGGTGCTTTCGGTGCTGCTCTGATCGCAAGGGAGCGCTATCAGGAGGGTGAAAAAACCTCCATGCTTTCCATCGATCAGATCAACAGCCTCCAGTACACCACCTCCATGGCAAACTGCCGCGGATGTACCAACAACTGCCGTCTGACCATCAACAAATTCTCCGGCGGCCGTAAATACATCAGCGGAAACCGCTGTGAGCGTGGACTTGGAAAGGAAAAGAACAAGGATCATATCCCGAACCTTTTCGATTACAAATATAAAAGGATTTTTTCCTATGAACCTCTTTCCGCAGATAAGGCTACCCGTGGACAGGTTGGTATCCCCCGTGTTCTGAATATGTTTGAGAATTACCCGTTCTGGTATACCTTCTTCACAGAGCTGAAATACCAGGTGGTGCTTTCTCCTACTTCCACACGTAAGATCTACGAGCTGGGTATTGAGTCCATCCCAAGTGAATCCGAATGCTACCCTGCCAAGCTTGCTCACGGACATGTCACATGGCTGATCCGTAACGGTGTGAAGTTTATCTTCTACCCCTGCATCCCTTACGAACGCAACGAGTTCCCGGATGCGGTCAACCATTATAACTGCCCGATCGTTACTTCCTATGCGGAAAATATCAAGAACAATGTGGACGAGCTCAGTGATCCGTCCATCACCTTCCGCAACCCGTTCCTGGCATTTACTTCCGAGGATATCCTGACAAACCGCCTTGTGGAAGAATTCCAGGATATTCCTGCCGCCGAGGTTAAAGCTGCTGCCCACAAGGCCTGGGAAGAACTTGCAGCCGTACATACGGATATCCAGAAAAAGGGTGAGGAAACCCTGCAGTACCTGAAAGAAACCGGCCGCCGCGGAATCGTTCTTGCAGGCCGTCCATACCATATTGATCCGGAAATCCACCACGGTATCCCGGATATGATCAACAGCTACGGAATCGCCGTATTTACCGAAGACTCTGTTGCACACCTTGGACATCTGGAACGTCCCATCCGTGTCAACGACCAGTGGATGTATCACTCCCGTCTCTACTCTGCCGCAAACTTTGTAAAGACAAGAGAGGATCTGGATCTGATCCAGCTGAATTCCTTCGGATGCGGACTTGATGCCGTTACCACCGATGAGGTTTATGAGATCCTGGATGGAAGTGACAAGATCTACACCTGCCTGAAGATCGATGAGGTCAACAACCTGGGTGCGGCAAGGATCCGTATCCGTTCCCTGATCGCCGCTATCCGTGCAAAACAGGCACAGAATAAAAAAAGGAACATCAAGCCGGCTTCCATCGAGAAAATATCCTTTACCAAGCAGATGCGTAAGGAGTACACCATTCTCTGCCCGCAGATGTCTCCGTTCCACTTCGGAATCTTTGAGGCTGCTTTTAAGGCATCCGGCTATAACCTGGAAGTCCTCCCCAACGACAACAAGCATGCTGTTGATGTGGGCCTTAAATATGTAAACAACGATGCCTGCTATCCATCCCTGATGGTTGTGGGACAGATCATGGATGCACTTCTTTCTGGCAAATATGACCTGAACAAAACTGCAGTCATCATGTCTCAGACAGGTGGCGGCTGCCGTGCCTCCAACTATATCGCATTCATCCGCCGTGCCTTGAAAAAAGCCGGCATGGAGCAGATTCCGGTTATCTCCCTCAACTTAAGCGGACTGGAGAGCAACCCTGGCTTTAAGCTGACACTGCCGCTGATCAAGCGTATCGTTTACGGTGCCGTATTTGGTGATATCCTGATGAAATGCGTATATCGCATGCGTCCTTACGAACTGGAAAAGGGTATCGTAAACCGCAAGCACAAAATCTGGGAGCAGCGCGTCATTGCCTTCGTAACAGGCAGCAGCGTCAGCCATGGTACCTTCAAAAAAATGTGCCGTGAGATGGTCCATGATTTTGATACGATCCCGATTTCCGATGAGAAAAAGCCTCGCGTTGGTATCGTAGGTGAGATCCTTGTCAAGTTCCTGCCTGCTGCCAACAACCACCTGGCAGATCTTCTGGAGGCAGAAGGGGCTGAACCGGTTGTTCCGGATCTTATCGACTTTATCTGCTACTGCTTCTACAACCAGAATTTCAAGGTTGAAAAGCTTGGATTCAAGAAATCCAAGGCAACCATCGCAAATCTTGGTCTCAGAGCCATCGACTGGCTGAGAAAAACAGCAAATGAGGCCCTGGAGCAGAGCCGCCACTTTACACCGGCCGCAGATATCCGTGATCTTGCAAAAATGGCTGCGCCCATCGTTTCTGCCGGAAATCAGACTGGTGAAGGATGGTTCCTGACCGGAGAGATGATGGAACTCATCCACGGCGGTGTCCCGAACATCGTCTGCATCCAGCCTTTTGGATGCCTGCCGAACCACATCGTAGGAAAAGGTGTCATCAAGGAAGTTCGACGTGAGCATCCGGAAGCCAACATTGTTGCCATCGACTACGATCCAGGTGCCAGCGAAGTAAATCAGCTGAACAGGATCAAGCTTATGCTTTCCACAGCACAGAAGAATCTGCATAAAGACGATAAAAAAGACGCATAACAATTAAATGCAGGTTACAAATATCTTTTTCCAAAAAAACAAGTTCAAAGCTGCACAGCCGCAGGATCCCTGTCGGCTGTGCAGCTCTTTTTATTTCAGATATAATTCCTGTCAGACAGATGTTTTCTCTGATCCATCACTCTTCGCAGGAGGCTTTGCACGGAGCATCAAAGCTCGGGTTAAAGGCATAGAAATTTTTAGCATCCAGCTGCTCCTGCACAGAGCGCAATGCTTCACCAAAACGCTGGAAATGAACCACCTCTCTTGCCCGAAGGAAACGGATGGGATCTGCAACTTCCGGGATGTTTTTTACCACCCGGAGGATATTATCGTAGGTGGAGCGTGCCTTCTGTTCTGCTGCCAGATCTTCAAACAGATCCGTGATCGGATCCCCCTTACTCTGGAATTCGCAGGCATTAAACGGCACTCCACCTGCAGCCTGCGGCCAGATTCCCACCGTGTGGTCAATATAATACGGCCCAAGTCCGCTGTTCTCGATTTCTTCCATAGAAAGATTCTTTGTCAGCTGATGGACAATGGTGGATACGATTTCCAAATGTGCCAGTTCTTCTGTTCCCACATCATTGAGCACTGCCGCGACCATCCGGTTTGGTGCGGTAAAACGCTGGGAAAGATACCGCATGGAAGCTCCTATTTCTCCGTCCGGTCCGCCATACTGGCTGGATATAAACTGTGCCAGCTTTGCATTGGGCGTCTTGATATTTACAGGATACTGGAGTCTTTTTTCATAATTCCACATACCTTATCTGCACCCTCCTTCCTGTTCCCATGGAAACGGCTGTTCCATCCACTGCCATGACTTAAGATTGCTGTCGTTTCCGGTATCAATAGTCAGCGGTCCATAAAGCTTTGCATATTTTTCCAGGAGCTCATTTCTTCTGGCTGAAAGCTCACTGTAATATTCAAGAGCCCTTTTTTCTTTTGGATGCGTATCCAGAAAAAGGAGAAGATCGTCAATGGCAAAGCTTACCTGGTCAATAAACTGCAGCAGTTCTTTTTTGGAAGTACAATTTCCGGACATCATCGGCCCCCTCCTCTCCTGCCGCAGAACGGCTTGCAAAGCTCAGGGAAGATAGTTCCGACCTGAAGAGCTTTTTTCAGCTCAAAGGTAGGCGCAAATTCCTGGTAGGGCACATACGCCATTGCAGGAACCTGTTTTGCCATATCAGAAAATGATCGATCCGTCCGGCCTGCCATCCCGCTGTTCATCCCACAGGTATACTGATATGGCCGGCAGCCCGAACGATTCATCTGAAATCGGTCCATAATCGAAATCCTTTCATTCATGATCACGCTATATTTTATGACCGTTTTTTAAACTTGTGAAAACAGGAATGTTCACTTTCCTTCATATATATCTATCTTTCTGCCATTTTTTTCTATATATACAGGAAAATATTACTGTTTAAAAATCAGATATACAGTGCTATAATATCCTTGCCTATCTTTACACAGATGGGCGCTTTTACTTATGATTTGTAGCCTTGACCGGCTATTGAAGGAGGAAATTATGCAGGTAATTATTGTAGGCTGCGGAAAAGTCGGTAGAAATCTTGCAGAGCAGCTTCAGGCAGAGGATATTGATATCACTCTTGTGGACGTTATTGCCGACAAGATCAATGATCTCTGCGAAAATATCGACGCCATGGGAATCGTCGGTAATGGTGCCAGCATCAATACTTTAATGGAGGCAGGTGTTGATACTGCAGATATCCTGATCGCTGTTACCGCTTCTGACGAGCTGAACCTTCTCTGCTGTCTGATCGCGCAGAAGGCCAACCACTGTCAGACCATCGCCCGCGTCCGTAACCCCATTTATGAAAAAGAAATCGGATTCATCAAAGAACGTCTTGGTGTTACCATGATCATTAACCCGGAGTTTGCCGCTGCCCAGGAGATTTCACGGCTTCTCCGTTTTCCATCTGCGATCAAGATCGACACCTTTGCACGTGGCCGTGTAGAACTTCTCAAGTTTAAAGTTCTCCCGGAATTCAAGCTGGACGGAATGAGCGTTTCCCAGATCTCAGATGCTTTCCGAAGTGATATTCTGGTCTGCGCGATTGAAAGCCGTGACAATGTATCCATTCCTGGTGGTGATCACATTATACACGACGGAGATATGGTTTCCATTCTGGCCTCTCCGCTTAATGCAGCGGCATTTTTCCGAAAGATCGGTCTCAAGACCAATCAGGTCAAAAACTGCATCATCGTAGGTGGCGGAACCATTTCATACTATCTTGCCCATGCACTTCTCGATATGAAGATCGGTGTCAAGATCATCGAGCAGAACAAAAATCGCTGCGAGCACTTAAGCGAACTGCTCCCGGATGCGACTATCATCAACGGTGACGGAACAAACCGTTCTCTTCTTCTTGAAGAAGGACTTTCCGAGTCCGAATCTTTTGTCACTCTGACAAATCTGGATGAAGAGAATGTATTTCTTGCCCTCTTTGCCAAAAGCATCTCCGATGCCAAGCTGGTTGCCAAGGTCAACCGTCTGGAATTTGATGATGTCATCGACTCCCTGGATATCGGAAGTGTCATCTACCCGAAAAATATCACTGCTGATTATATCCTGCAGTATGTCCGCGCCACTCAGAACAGCATCGGCAGCAATGTAGAAACTCTTTATCATATTCTGGATGGCAATGCAGAAGCACTGGAATTTGCGATCCGTGAGGAATCTGCCGTAACTTATATCCCTCTTGCAGAGTTGAATCTCCGCAAAAATCTTCTGGTGGGATGCCTGAACCGCAACGGCCGCATCCGCATTCCCCGTGGTCAGGATATGATCCAGGTGGGCGATACCGTGATCATCGTAACCACTCACAAGGGGCTTCGCGACATCACAGATATACTTGAAAAATAGAGGTACTGACAAATGAATTATTCGATTATTATTTATATCCTGGGATGGATCATGAATGTGGAGGCTGTCTGTATGCTGGTTCCCGGCATCACTGCCCTTATCTACCGCGAAAAATCCGGTATTGCCTTCCTGATCACGATCCTGGCATGTCTGGCCATCGGTGTTCCTCTGGTCAGCCGCAAGCCCTCCAAAAAAGCATTCTACGCTCGTGAAGGTCTTGTTACCACTGCCTTAAGCTGGATCGTTCTCAGTATTGTCGGCGCTGTGCCTTTTGTACTCAGCGGAGCTATCCCCGATCCGATCGATGCTTTTTTTGAGATCGTTTCCGGTTTTACCACAACCGGTTCCAGTATCCTTTCTGATCCAACACAGATGCCTTACTGCATCAACATCTGGAGATGCTTTTCCCACTGGATCGGCGGTATGGGGGTTCTGGTATTTATCCTGACACTGCTTCCCCTGGCAGGTGGCTATCATATGAACCTTATGAAGGCAGAAAGCCCCGGTCCTTCCGTAGGAAAGCTTCTTCCAAAAGTCCAGTCAACTGCCAAGATCCTGTACAAGATCTACATTGCGCTCACTGTTGCACTGATCATCCTTCTGCTTCTTGGAGGGATACCTCTTTACGACAGTCTCTGTGCAGCATTTGGAACTGCCGGAACCGGTGGGTTCGGAATCAAATCCGACAGTATGGGAAGCTACAGCTTATATGTTCAGATCGTCATCACCATCTTTATGATCCTGTTTGGCGTTAACTTCAATGTCTATTTTCTTCTTCTCACCAGGAAGTTTTCTCAGGCATTGAAATCTGAGGAGGTACGCTGCTACTTCTTTGTGATCATCGCTTCTGCCCTGATGATCACACTCAATGTCCGACATCTGTTTGACAATGTGTGGGAAGCACTTCAGCAGGCATTTTTCCAGGTTGGTTCTATTATCACTACCACCGGTTATGCCACTGCGGATTTTAACCAGTGGCCTGCGGCATCCAGAACGATTCTGGTACTGCTTACCTTCTGTGGTGCCTGCGCCGGCAGTACAGGCGGCGGAATCAAGATTTCCCGTCTTCTGCTTCTTGCAAAATCTGTTCGCAAAGAACTGCATCTTTATCTGCACCCCAATGCAGTAAAAAAGATCAAAATGGACGGAAAAGCGGTGTCTCACGAAGTTATGCGTGCCACCAATATTTATATGATCGTTTATCTGATGATTATAGCTGCATCTATCTTCATCATCAGTTTTGATGAATTTGATCTTGTAACAAATTTCACAGCCGTAGTCACCACTTTAAACAATGTAGGTCCCGGTCTTTCCCTGATCGGTCCTACCGGAAACTTCGGGATCTTTTCTCCGCTGTCCAAGCTGGTCCTTTCTTTTGATATGCTGGCCGGCCGACTGGAGCTATTTCCGATCCTGATCCTTTTTCTTCGTGAAACCTGGAAGAAATTCTGATAAATATTCGTCATATTTTGCTATATTCGTGGCATAAATTGTTCTTTTCACATTTATTTCAAATGTTAGACACACTTTCTTCACATTTTTGCTGTATATTATAGGTCATAGAAGGTGATGAACTTTCTATAATATTTTTCTTTTTCATACGCGCCGGTACGAAAGTACCGGCCTCCTTCCATTTATGGAGTATTTTTTTCTACTCCTTCATAATCGAAATCAGGAATAAAGCTTTCTGAAGCAGTTTCTCCTTCTTGGATAAATCCATTCTGAATCCCCATATCCACAGCAGCATCCAGAACTTTTTCATACTCTCTTTTTGTAACTTTCCGGTTTAATTCCTTAAATTCCACAAATTTTCTCACAGGCGTATACTGATTCATAATACTGATATAAATATCCTCCCCATAGGTTTCATGAAGATACCTCAGAGCTTTTATGGAATTTCCTGTATGTCCCGGCAGGATCAGATGCCGGACAATGGTTCCCTTCCGGATGTATCCATCCTCTCCAAACTCACATTTCCCGGTCTGACGCACCATCTCTCCGATTGCGGCCTTTGCAGCCTGCACATAATCCGGCGCATAAGAAAATTTCTGTGCAAGCTCCGGATCCAGATATTTCAGATCCGGAAGATAAATGTCCACATATCCTTCCAGAAGCTTCAGGGTTTCTGTTTTTTCATACCCACTGGAATTATACACCACCGGAATATCCAGACCATTCCTTCGGGCCATATCCAGTGCCTCTATGATCTGTGGTACATAGTGTACCCCTGTTACCAGATTGATGTTTGCAGCTCCTTTTTCCTTCAGTTCCAGAAAAATCTCTCCAAGCCGTTCCACACTTACAGCCCGTCCCCTGCTCCCGATGGCAATATCATGATTCTGGCAGAAACAGCAGCGCAGTCCGCACCCGGAAAAGAACACTGCCCCGGAACCTTTTATTCCGGAGATACAGGGTTCCTCCCACATGTGAAGTGCAGCCCTTGCCAGATAAATTCTCTCATCCATGCCACAGAAGCCTTTTTTCCCTGCACCCCGGTCTGCCAGGCATTCTCTTGGACAAAGAGCACAAGCTGACATAATTTCTTCCGTACAGTGTGCGCTCCCTGCCATACTGCTGATTTTATTTTCATTCTCCACTTTCACTTTTCTCCTGATCTTTCTTCCATTATCGTTATTTTCTCTACTAGTTTAGCACATCACGTCTGCTGCCAACAAGTCTTTCTCTGTTTACACTATATCCTTAATATAGTACAATGGATTTCATGAAATCTTAAGAATTTACCCCTTTCGTCTTAATTTCCGACTGCTATTCTAACAACATCAGGGAGGTACAAAAAAGTGGCTAACATACTTGTTTGCGATGACGACAAAGACATCGTGGAAGCTATCGAAATCTATCTTACACAGGAAGGCTATCGCATTCTGAAAGCCTATGACGGACAGGAAGCGCTGGATATCCTGAACAGCGAAACTGTAGATCTGCTGATCATCGATGTGATGATGCCCCGTCTCGACGGAATCCGGGCAACAGTCAGGATCCGGGAAAGCAATCCTCTGCCCATCATCATCCTGTCCGCAAAATCTGAAGACACGGACAAAATCCTGGGCCTTAACATCGGTGCAGATGACTATATCACCAAACCTTTCAATCCTCTGGAGCTGATCGCCAGGGTAAAATCCCAGCTGCGCCGGTACACACAGCTTGGCTCCGCTGCACCGGCATCATCGGAACACATCTACACAACCGGAGGTCTTACGGTAAACGATGACAAAAAAGAGGTGCTGGTAGATGGAGAAGCGGTACGGATGACGCCCATCGAATATAATATCCTGCTTCTTCTCATGAAAAATCCCGGACGTGTTTTTTCCACCACGCAGATCTACGAGAGCATCTGGAATGAAGATGCTCTGGCTGCCGATAACACTGTAGCCGTCCACGTCCGTCACATTCGCGAAAAGATTGAGATCAATCCCAGGGATCCCCGCTATCTGAAAGTTGTCTGGGGCCTGGGTTATAAAATCGAAAAACTGAGCCGGTGAGCCAGCCGGCCATGAAGTATCTGTACTTCAGAAAGGGGTATTATGAATAAAAATAAACATACGGGAAAAAAACGTTCATTTATGCGCATTCCTGCTCTTGTCCTTGCTCTTATCCTGCCTGTGATCATGGTCTTTTCAGCGGCACTGGTGATCCAGGCAGGTATCCGGATGGACTCTGCAGAAGATCTTAAAACAAAGGATTATTTTCAGACTTCTGCTTTTGCTGACAACTTTTACTCAAAAATTTCCACAATCCTGTCCGGAATCTCAGCCAGGGAAATCCTGGATAAAACAAACGAAGATGCATACATTGATCTCGGAGAGCTTTATAACGGAGATTCTCTCTCCTTCAAAAATACCTCCGGACTGGCCTATTCCTTCAATGATCTTAAGGAATGGAGCTCACAGACCATCCATTCCAATGATGACTGGATCGTCCTGGGCCTTACCACCCCGGAGGGTGAAACAAAATATATGTACTATTCCGATTTCAAAAAGGCTCTGGAAGACGGAACCCTGCAGCTAAATGCCAACTCCGGTGCCCTGAAATACGAGGGAATTTCCCAGAAAGACTGGACTGAGCGGATTCTTTCCTCTCTGAGCGCCGAATATGCAGACGGCGGCATCCAGTCACAGGAACCTCTGAAAAACATCACAGACAAAAACGGAAATGTGGTTTACACAGATGTGGCAGATATGCTCACTCCGATCCTTGAAATCCCCTGTGCACCGGAAGGTTACGACAGTCTCCTGGATTACATGAATTCCACTTCATCCAAAACCAGGAATTTCAAAGGGAACCTGAACGATGCCTTTGAGCAGCTGGATAATGCCCGGGATCTTTTTTCCAGCTGGACAGAAGCTGCTCAGACACTGGAGGAGTACAGCAGTGATAATTCCAATATCCATTATGCCTATACGGATAACACCTCACAGAAAATCTTCACAAATACAGATGCAGCCTATACTTCCGACCTGACTGATATTTCCGGTTTTTCAGACAAAAAGCCTTACGTATTTCTAAGTGTCAACGAAGCTGCCACAGATGAAAAAAATGCCCGGAATGGTCTTATGAACCTGAACCTTTCCGCTGCTGCAACCCCTTCTGTAGGAAACTGGATCGATCTCCTTCGAAACTCCACATACGATGAAAACTGCAGTTTTCTTGCCTGGATCGATGATACCAGTCTTCCTGTACAGGATTCCATTAAAACTGACAGACAGCATTTCCTGACTTACCATACTTTATTTATCCCGGCTGCTGTGATCACCGCGATCAGTTTTCTGCTCTTTATCATAGATTTTATCTGGCTTACTGTCCACACCGGAAGAAGAAATTCCGATAGCGGTAATACAGACACTGCTCAGCCAGAACTGAACTTTTTTGACAGGATCTATACGGAAGCAGCAGCAGGACTCGTGTGTATCCCGGCACTTGGTGTATTGACCGCAGGACTGAGCATGCAAGCTTCCACCTATAACCTTGTCTCCTCCCTGATCATCCTGGGTATCACGATTTTCCTGATCACGTGCCTGTTCTGGATCGGCTATTTAAGCCTGATCCGCAGGATCAAAGCTCGCACCCTGTGGAAAAACAGCCTGCTTCGCAAATGCCTGAAGCTTCCCCGTCTGTGTCTTTGTAAAGCCGGTAAGCTGATTGATTTTTTCTCCAGGAATACCATCAGCAGAATACGTATGGTAGTGGGACTTGGCGTATTTCTATTTCTTGAATTTTTCTTCAGTGCCCTGCTCGCGGCATCTGATGGATGGTTCCTGATGTTTTTGCTTCTATTTCTTCTGGATCTGGGCGCGCTTTTCTGCGTCTACAAAATTGCTCTTGGGCGGGAACTCCTCCTTGATGGTCTGAAACGGATCACCGATGGAGAGCTCACTTACAAGATCCCGGAAAAGGAACTCCGTGGTGATCAGAAGGCAATGGCACAGTATATCAACCGCATTGGTGACGGGCTGGACGCTGCCGTGGAAAAAAGCCTCAAAGATGAGCGTATGAAAACCGAATTGATCACCAATGTCTCCCATGATCTGAAAACGCCGCTGACTTCCATCATCAATTACATTGATTTGCTGAAAAGGCTGAACCTCAAAGATCCGGAAGCACTGAAATATCTTGAGATCCTGGACTCAAAGGCACATCGTCTGAAAAGTCTGACCGAAGATGTAGTGGAAGCTTCCAAAGCCAGTAGCGGAAATCTTTCTCTGGAAATGACGGAACTGAACTTTGTGGAAATGCTTTACCAGGTGATGGGTGAATTCGAAGAACGGATGGAAAACAGACATCTGACCCTGATGACACATCTGCCTGATTCTCCTGCCATGATCTATGCCGATGGCAGACGGATGTGGCGTATCCTTGAAAATCTTTTCGGCAATATTCTGAAATATGCCATGGAGAACACAAGGGTCTATGCGGAAGTTCTTCTGGAAAAAGATCAAGTCATCTTTACCCTGAAAAATATTTCCGCACAGCCTCTGAACATTCCGGCTGAAGAACTGACCGAACGTTTCATCCGCGGCGATGTTGCCAGAAATACAGAAGGCAGCGGACTTGGATTATCCATCGCACAGAGCCTTACCCAGCTTCAAGGTGGCACCTTTAAACTTTATCTGGACGGTGACCTTTTCAAAGTCTGCTTAAGTTTTCCACAGAAGATCTCTCCCACAGCCTTATCCTCACCGGAAGATCTTCATTCCGAAACACCTTCTTAACCATTCATAAAAAACAGCAGCTGAAGCCCTGATGCTATGATGGATCAGGGGCCAAGCTGCTGTTTTTCTCTTATTTTTGTTCTCTTTTACACTTTAATGGTGATCTCACGGTCTGTCCGGTTATATTTATAATACCGGACTCCGGCTGCATCCAGCATTTTTTTGGATGCGATCACAGACGGAGTATCTGCATATTTATCACAGTCATATACAATAGTCCTGATCCCTGCCTGGATAATAGCCTTGGCGCATTCGTTGCAGGGAAACAGGGACACATAAAGCTTGGCACCTTCCAGACTTCCTCCCCGGTAATTCAGGATGGCATTGAGCTCACTGTGTGTCACATAAAGATATTTGGTATCCAGCGGATCTCCTTCTCTTCCCCAGGGAAACTCATCATCGGAACATCCCTTTGGAAATCCATTGTACCCCATTGACAGGATCTTGTTATCTTCACTTACGATACAGGCACCAACCTGTGAATGAGGATCTTTGGAACGCATGCCGGAAAGCATGGCAACCCCCATAAAATACTCATCCCAGGAAAGATATCCCTGTCGTTTCTGTCCTTTTTTATCCATACAGAATCCTCTTTTTTCTATTGGTTTCTTACTGATCGATCAATCCTCGATCATGTTGATTCTTCTGATATGACGCTCATCCCCGGAAAATGGTGTATCCAGGAATGTATCCACGATCTTCAGAGCAAGTCCCGGTCCTACTACACGACCGCCCATGGCCAGAATGTTGGCATCGTTATGAAGTCTTGTTGCCTCTGCAGTAAAGCAATCTGTACAAAGTGCAGCACGGATTCCCTTAAATTTATTAGCAGTGATGGAAATTCCGATACCTGTTCCGCAGATCAGGATACCTTTCTCACACTCACCGTCCACGATCGCCTGTGCTACTTTCTTTCCATAAACAGGATAGTCTACAGATTCCGGACCATTGCATCCAAAATCTTTGTACTCCAGTCCTCTCTCTTCCAGATGCTTCTTTACCTCCTGCATCAGCTCATAGCCGCCATGATCACATCCCAGTGCTATCATTTTCTTTCTCCTCCTCAACATTGATAATTTTATGACCAGCCGCTTTCAATAAGCGGTTCATGATCGCCTGTCCCATTCTTGGTGTAAAAAATGCCTCTGAATAAATGGCACTTACATTACAGCTGTCAAAATCACGCAGGACCTCGTACAGATGATGCGCGATCGTGTCTTCCTGCGCCCGGCTTCCGATACTCTTTACGATTCCATGTGAATATCGGCCTTTTGTTTCATCTGTTGCGATGATCCCCACAGTCAGTCCCTTATCCTCAGCCTCTCCGGCTCTTTTTTCGATCTCCGCGATCACACCCTCTGTGGATCCCTCCACAATGGCAAGATCTGCCTTTGGTGCATAATGACGGTATTTCATTCCCGGTGCTTTTGGATGGACCTTGCTGTCCGGTTTGATCAGCCCCTTATCCATCCTTACATCTCCAAGTGTTTCCCGGAGCATTTCCAGGGAAATATATCCCGGCCGCAGGACTACCGGTATGTCTTCTGTAAAATCTACGATAGTAGATTCCAGACCGATGTTTACCTGTCCTCCATCAATGATCATATCAATGGCTTCTCCCAGATCCTCTGCCACATGCCCCGCTGTCGTAGGACTTGGTCTTCCGGAAGTATTGGCACTTGGCGCTGCCACATATCCGCCAGCCGCAAGGATCAGCTCCTGTGCGATACGGTCACTTGGAAAACGTACTGCCACACTGTCCAGTCCTCCGGTTGTTTCCTTTGGCACGATATCTGCTTTGGGAAGGATCATTGTCAGCGGACCCGGCCAGTACTTCTCAGCCAGTACTCTGGCTTTTTCAGGAACCTCCGTAACGATCTTATCCAGGTCACGGATATCTGCGATATGTACGATCAGCGGATTGTCCGAAGGTCTTCCCTTGGCTGCATAGATCTTCATCGATGCTTTCGGATCCAGGGCGTTTCCTCCAAGACCGTATACAGTCTCTGTGGGAAATGCCACAAGCCCGCCGTTTTTCAGGATCTCGCCACCTCGGACAATTGCCTTTCTGTCTATATTCTCCGCTGTCATAACTGCTATTTCTGCTTTCATTTTACGCTCCATTTACTGTCTGATATAAATCCCCTGCTCTTCAATAAAATCCTCCAGGTCCTGAAGGGCATCCTGTGCCCAGGTTTCGGATTTCTGAAAAGTCTCCGGGAAAAACATGTCTTTTACTATTTTTTTACCTGTTTCTGTTTTAAAGATCTTCTCTGCACTTTTCTTTATATGTTCTTTATCCAGTCCATCTTCAAAATAATTAACCAGAAAATCAGCTTCCACAAGGATCTGATAATCCAGCCCATCAATATCCTTATAGGTATGATGATGTCCTACCAGATATTCCACTCTGCGGATCACCCTCTCTTGAAATCCCAGTGCGGTAAGCATCTCTCTGGCAGCTGCCGGGCCTTCTGCTTCCTGCGTTTTTCCATCAGAGCGTCCGTATTTTTCCATACCGACTTTGATCCCGATATCATGGACGAGAGCCGCAGCTTCCAGAACATACATCGTGTCTTCGTCCAGACCCTCACCCTGGCCGATCAGCCTTGAAAGATCATGCACCTTCACAAAATGCTGGATATGTTTCGGATCCCCCTGATAATAATGGATCATTTCCATATAAAGTCTGTCGATTCTGTTCATAATATCCTCCTCTCTGCTGCCATCCCGCAACTGTTGCTTTTTCTGCATACTGCTCAGCAGAAATCTCTCAGAACATATCTGTACTAGTCACATAATAGTTATATTATAGCGTTATTATGGAAAAAATGTCAATCCTGCTCCACTTTCACAATGTAGGTTCCTGACATATCATCTTCAAAGACAATGCTTCCCAGACTCTGAAGAACTCTGTCATTAAGCTCTGTTCCATATTTTTCTTTTTCCCGTTCTCCTACAAAGATATAAGAAATATCATAACGGCTGATCAGTTTTTTTACCGTCTCTGTATCTGTGGAAGTATAAATAGTCTGGATGTCCGCACTTTTTTCATTGAGATCAGGTACATTATTTCTCCAGAGCCATTCATGCACATACCATCCCAGTACGGTCGGAAGCCCCGTAGATGCAGAAACTCTCTCATATCCGGTATAGCTGTCCCCGTTAGCCTCGAGCACCACAGGAGAGCCCTTGATATTCTGCTTCAGCCAGCGGATCGCCGACGCATCCTGAGGAAAATCCTGCTCAAGAAATGTAGTTGCATCCAGTCCCTGATACTCCGAAACCTTCCAGACATCCCCAAACCAGGAATGTACGGAATTTCCGAAATAGCCCACGGTCCAGAGCAGTACAAAAAGCCCCACACCTGAAAGGATCCGGATGATTTTCTGTCTGGATACCACCAGCATACGATAAATCCCATATCCCATTGTCATTCCGAAAAGGATATATGCCTGATACGTCAGCTTGAACATGGTATTGGCTCTGGCATTTCCATTTTCATAAATATCCCGTACATATACAAGCTCCGGGATCAGAACCAGTCCGATAGCACATAAGCCCATGATCACTGCAAAAAGATCCGGAACTGTGAGCGCCTCCAGCAGCCTGTAAAGGCTTTTGTGCTTCAGTCCCCTCATTTTTTCTGTGATAACAGACAGGATCAGCAAAACAGTAAGGATTGCCGGAAGCCCCCAAAGGATCAGAAGCTGATACCACAGCGAATGATGCTGTGCCAGTGCCACTCCCTGTACCATCGTATCAAATTTCAATGTAAAGGGCAGGATCACCAGATAAGAGAGCCCTATGATCTCCACTGCCTGTACGATCGTCACTGCCAGGATCCTGATTATCTTTCCCTCAAATCGTATGATATTTGCGATCAGGACAACGCCGCCGGTCACTACAAAATAGATCACAAAATCCCAGTAATTGGTCCACTGGAACATGCCAAGAAAAACTGACGCCAGAAGGATATGCGGCATCAGAAGCTGTCTCAGCCAAAAAACACTGCGTTCCTGTTTTTCAGGCTCAGGCCCTCTTTTTCGGATCATTTTCAGCCATGCATAGAGCATTCCTGCCAAAAATGTCACAAACATCACATTTACCACATGGGCATGAAGATCCCCCAGGACAAACGAATAGCATGGAAATTCATGTATGGTCTTATCACTGTCATTCACCGGATTATACCCTATGTAACGTGTTGCATCCGGGAACCAGTAGCTGGCTGCTTCTGCCGCCCCCTGCATCTTCCGAATCAGCGGTAATACACAACGATAGACGATATAATGTACATTTCCTGCAATAGATACTGCAATACCTGCAGTAATTCCTGCCAGTGACGGAAGATATTTCTTCTTTCCATCCAGCCGTCCATACAGCCTGTCCTTCGTCATCTGACGGACCAGCGAAAACGGATACACAAAGGCAAACGCTGCCACAAAGGTACGCATCAGATTATAAGTCACTTCCACTCTGCTTCCTGTAAGCTTCGTAAGAAATACTGCGAAATACTGCCCGCCATAGTAATAATTGATGGTTCCCTGAGAATACCAGAGATCACGTGCAGGAAGAGTTTTGCTCCGCATCATGGCCTCCATGAAGCCATAATCCATAAATTTCTCTGTTCCGTATGCCTGCGGCCGGAATCCAGCCAGATAAGTCCAGAGCAGAAAAATCCCAAAAAACAAAAGCTCCTCCCGAAAGACCAACCGGATCTTTCCTGACGGATAGCATTCAATCCCATGCTTCAGCTGAACATGAAAAAGTACAGCACACAAAATGCCAACAGCCACAGATACTCCTACACACACTGCTGCTGTAAAAGGAAGAATTTCCACCGCTACCAGAAGCCAGGTGAGAAATCCGGTAACCGCAATGGCAAGTATCTTTGAAAAAAGCCAGCCCCGGTCTTCAAAGCCTCCGAAAAGCCTTCCTGTGACCGGCATTGCCACCATTCCCATAAACAGTGCAAGCAGCCACCACGTCCAGAATGTCCATACATCTCCTCCCAGGAGATACGCTGAAAGTACTGTCAGGATCACTGCTGCAGTCAACTCCGGAAATAATTCTCTGATCTTTTTTTTCATCCTTCTGTCCCTCCTGTATCAGATCCTGCCCCGCAGACGGATAAAGTCCGCAAATGCCTGTCTTCCGATCTTTATGATCCGTTTCATGTTGATAGAGTTTTTTCCGGCCTGTCTCGGTCGGAATGTGATGGGGATATATTCCACATAAAGATGATGTTTTTCATAGATCACAGTCATCAGCACATTGGAAAGGAAAAATCCGTCTGGGATACGCTTCAGTACTTTGGCGAGCTGTTTTCCCTCCATCAGCCGATATGGCGTATTTGCATCTTTTACCCAGGTTCCAAAAATAAGAAAAAGCACAAGCCGCAGTATTCTTGTCACAAAAATCCTGGAGAACCCATCCTCTCTCTTCTGCCGGTAACCGATAAGAAGCCCGCACTTTTGACGTTTTTCCCAGAACTGCCAGAATTCCTCAGGAAGTGTCTGCCCGTCTGAATCCGTCTGAAAAATATAATCAGCATCTTTTTCCACTGCGTAACGATATCCTCTGAGTATTGTTCCTCCATGCCCTTCATTCGGTTTATCGATTCCTATAAGACGGTCAAATTTTTTCTGATAGTTCTGTATTTTTTTGTAGGTAGCATCTTTGCTGCCGTCATTCAGGATCACCAGGCGGCTGTCCCCGCCGATCTTCTCCACTACCGGATACCATTGCTCGATCACGGTCCCGATATTTTTTTCTTCATTATATGCCGGCATAATGATATATAAGCTGTCATGTTTCATAGATTCTTATTCTCCCATCCTCTGAGGTATACACCAGTGGATATGTCTCCCTGATGATATCCTCACGACATTCCTGCTGTTCAAATTCCATATCCTCCTCAAACAGGATATATGTGATCTTTTCCTGCTTTACGGCAGCTTTCAGTACCTCCGGATCATCCGTGGTATACATGAGCACTGCCTGGCCGGCACGATAGCCCGTATCGTACCCTGCAGACCATGCATAATAAGGCCATCCGCAATACAGCATGGCACCGGACATAGTAACCTCATTCATGGTATATTCCGGCGTCAGCAGAAGGTCATTTTTCTTAAGATTCGCACTGAGCCAGTCCGTCAGGCTGCTTTCCATATTTACAGTCATCCTGTGTGCGGAATCGTTATCTCTTAAGATGATCACGTAATCGTAGATCCCGGTTGCACTAAGGCAGATACAAAGGACGGCTGCCACTGCGCGACCGGCCCATTTCTTCCAGCCTTTTTTTCCCTCAAGGAAAACACATCTAACGCTCCATCCCCAGAACACTGTCACAAATGCGTAGGAGATCATCACATATTTATGGTTGACATTGATATCCGGAGTCAGCGATACCAGAAATGCAAATACCATTGGTAGCAAACAGCCCATCAGCACTGCCCGCTGACTTCTTTTCAGAAATACTGCTGCCACGATCATTCCCACAAAGAAAAATCCACTGATCTCCACCAGATACCAGAGTACACCGGAAATGCTTTTATTGTCTGCCAGAAATCCCCAGTAAAAGGATGGACTCATAACACTTCCCGACACAAAGATCTTCGACTGCAGTTCCGAAAAAAGTACCGCCAGTCCGGCACAGATCATATAATCCAGCTTACCGTCAGAAAAAACTGCCAGTCCGGCAAGGATCAGAAGACCGCCGATCAGCGCAGCTCCGTTCCAGAAGGCAGTTAATCCCAGAAACAGACCCAGAAGGATCGCCGTACCCTCATTTCTGCAGAGCCAGGCTTCTTTTGTAAAAAAGCGGTTACGGATCCACAAAAAGCCCTGTTCCTTGTGACTGCATCCGGCTTCCACCCAATCTATAAAAGTCCATACCGCTACAGCTGCCATCAGAAGACCGAAGGCCAGATGCCGCTGGTTCAGATATACATTGAAATTCCATAATCCCCAATTTTCATTGGTGGTATAACCGATAAACGCCGTATTTTCTTCCAGAGTCCGTACAAGATCCCCCGCCTGAAGATGTTCCCACAGATAACGCCAGAACGCTGTTCCGCTGCGGAAAAAAAAGAAAACAATGGCAGCTGCCCCTGCCCAGAAGCTTTTAAACATCCGGTAGCTGATCCCGTAAAGCACCATAAGAAATCCCACCAGAGACAGGATGCTTACCAGATTATATCCCAGATCAAGACGAAAGCCCAGATACTCCAGATTTCCCACAAGGAACTGGAACATAAAATGATATTTCACATCCTGCCCGCCATAATGCGGATACTGGGTTGGAAAATTATTTCCTCTGGAAAAAGATCGCATCATTGCCGTGTGGGGTGCATAATCTCCATATACAGAAAAACCGGAGTACAGAATGCCGTCTTTCATGTAAAAAACGTAAAACATCATCCAGGTCACAAAGACCGTCAGAATGCCAAAAAGCAGAAGCTCTTTTTTCAGGATCCATTTTCTGCTGATCATCCGTTCGGATATCACAAACGTTTTTTTCTGTTTTTTCTTTTTCCACCGGAAGATTCCCGAAAGCAGCAGGATATCCACCAGAAATACGATCAGATTTCCATAAAAAAGAGGATGCTCTGCCCCCGCGCATATGCTGAACATCCAGGAAAGAATATAGACTGCCCAGGTCAGCATCAGGATCCCTATTCCAAATGCTGCCGGCAGGACCACCCATATCCTGTTTCCTCTTTCAGTTGTTTGACGCGGAAACAGACATCCTGCCATTTCCAGTCCTGTTAACATACATAATATAAGATAAATGATTCCAAGCATAGGATTCTCCTTAATTCACGTAAAGTATAGCAGAATCACCTTCCTATGAAAAGGCTATTCACATTTTTTTCAATTTTTTTCGTTTTCCTTCTGTTTTTCCAGATATGTAACGATTCCATCGGCCACAGCCTCTGCTACCTTGCACTGATACTTCTCTGTCTGAAGCAGGGAAGCTTCCTCCGGATTTGTAAGAAATCCACATTCTACGATATTGATCACACCCGGACTTCGCTTCAGAAGATAATAAGTCCTGTTTCCTTTTGCCACCCGAGGCCGTACAATGGAAAGCTTCCGGTTCATGCTTTCCTGGATCGCAAGTGCCAGTGCTTTTCCGCTTTCCGAATCTTCATAATAAAATACCTGCGGACCTTTTACTCCGGGATCACTGTAGCTGTTCTGATGGATACTCACAGAAAGCACCGGTTCATATTTCCGGATCTGTTCAATACGATTCTGCAGATCCTGTGCTTTCATATTTTTTGTACCATTTTCATAAAGACCTTTATCTTCTTCCCTGGTCATCACTACGGCAAGGCCTTTTTTTTCCAGAATCCCTTTAAGTTTCATGGCAATATCCAGATTGATCCCTTTTTCCTTCAGTCCACCGATTCCCACCATTCCGGAATCCATACCGCCATGGCCGGCATCCACCAGGATCACCTGATCTGCTTTTATATTTCCGGATACATCTATAAGTCTGCCTGCAGTTTCTGCCGCTTCCCATGACAGAATATAAAAACAGACCAGCATAAGAACTGCCATTGCCAATTCTATGAAATGTTTTTTCAACGCAAAACACCCCCGGCATATTTATTTTAATATATGTTGCCGGGAGTGTTTTTAGCATTGTGAAGATCACAATGTTTTCTTCTGTTTATGACAGGTTTTCCGTGATCACGCTCCAGATTCCGCTGTTCTCGAACCCAAGCTTCCACTCTGCCACACCTGCCAGTTTGTATTTTTTGATCAGTTTAACCTTTTCCGCAATAGACTTAGAGTCCTCCAGCCAGATCTGGTATGTGGCACCGTCCCCTTCATAGGTTCCGTAATTCTGACTTGTCTTTTTGTCCCAGTACGTTTCTGCTCCGTTATCACTGATCGTCTGCTGTGCCTGATCCATACCGATGGCCTCACTTGTCAGTGCACCGCCATCTGTAGTCTTCCAGAGCCTTGTGTAGAACGGGATCGCAAGGATCGTCCGTTGAGCTGCTACTTCTGAAAGCGTATCCTTAACCCCCTGTTCTACCCATGGCAGAGATGCCACGGAACCTGCATCGGAGCCCACGTAATGCTCATCATAGCCCATAATGATCACATAATCTACAACCTTGCCCTGTTCCGCACGGTCATAATGACTGGTAAAATCTTCCGGAACCGGATTATCTACCGAAAGCACCAGGTTATTGGCGTGGCACTGGATAGAAAGCTCTCTTAAAAACTGAAGGAAATGGATTCCTGCTTCTTCGCTCAAAGATTCAAAATCAACATTGATTCCATCCAGTCCTGCTTTCAGTGCATAAGTGATCAGCTGATTCTCCAGATTCTGCCTTGAACTGGTTTTTGAAAGAACTTCTGTGGTACTCATGTTCTCATTAAAATTATCCACCAGTCCCCATACCTTCAGTCCTTTTTCATGTGCCTGCATCACATACTCCCCAGATGCAAGACTAGAAATATTTCCGGAGTTATCCGTTACAGAAAACCAGGTTGGAGAGATCACATTCACGCCTGTCATATTCTGTACCGCATCTGCGAAATAGCTGTTTGCATCTGTGCTGGTAACCTGGTGCCATGCCAGGTTCACCGGCTCATCCATGGTAAGATATGTATAGGACTCTGTCTTAAAATCCCTTTCATAATCCGTTGTATCCACAGCACTTACTTTTTTCTTCTGAACATAACCGATGTAACCGTCATCGGTTGCCACCTGATCCCAGTCCTCACCTTCATTCATCAGCCGTAGAACTGTATTCTTCGCCAGTTTGGAAAGAATCGGCGCCTTGATCCCGCCCCGGTAACGGATCACTGTATCCTTCTTTGTGGTCACGGTCTCCACATTGGTAAATTTGTACTGTATCGCAACCCTTGCAGGATCCTGCTCTATATAAGAATCGATATCTGTATACTCTTTTACATAATCCAGTTTCAGATAAACCGTGTCATCCTTCAGCCACACGTTTCCGTCTGCCTTATCTGAAGCCGGTTCCTCTGTGAGACTGGATGGTGTTGCATACAGGATCTTCTTGTTTTCACTATCCCAGTAATATCTCTGATTCAAATATCCGTTCACTACATCCAGCGGAAGATATACATCTTCTCCTGAGATAAGTGCCTTCTCCTCCAGTTTCTCAGTTCCAAGTATCAACGCAGCCTCACCGTCTGCATTCTGTCCGTAGTATTCTGTCAGATTCATCTGTTTCCTGCTTGGTATAATCTTATTGATCCCGTAAACAGCCCCTCCGGCAAGAACGACCAGAACGATCAGCAGACCTACCACAAGGATCGGTATGTGTTTTTTTGTCATATTTTTTTCCTCTCGGTATAAAATGTCATAATTTGTTTCATTATAACATATCTTGTCTACATTTCGTTATAAAAATCGACTTTTAATAATTTTTCATAATTTCTTTAGAATTTCGGTTCCCCGCATGGTATGCATGAGTGCAGGGGATGATCGTTATCCGGGGAACCGTTTTTTCTTATGTACGGTCATTCTTTACGAATAAGATCAAAGCTTACACAGGCGATATGGCCGTCTTCATCTTCCGTATAATCCCGCATATAGACCCCGTTTTCCGCAATCTGACAGGCTTTTGCGATTTTTTTCGGAGTGCTTGGTGCTCCATTGAGATAAAGAGAAACTCCGTTCTCACGATAAAGCTCCAGTTCCCTTCGAAGGGGTTTTGCGGATTTCTTTTTTTCCTGTGATATATTTGGCGTATCCCGACCTCCTTTCCTGGTTAGATTTTCAGAAAACACCAGCAATGGTTCTCGAAAAGCTGCAACTTCCCTGTTAGGATGATACTTGTAATAAAATATAAATAATAAAATGGGGAAAATTTATCTGTGTACCGACAGACTCGCCGATGAATTTCACACAGAATCCTTATCTTCAGAAAAATATGACTTTAAGTTATCGTTACTGTCTTCTTGCTTCTGGGATGAGACAGCTTTTCTGATTTTCATTATACCTGATTTCCCTTCAGATGCAAGTCTTTTATAAGAGAATAGGAAATTTTCTTTTTTTCTCAGGTTTCTGCATCTTTACATCTTGTGTATAACTGTTATATAATACAGTATGTAAAAGATTAATTTATTCACCTATAGGATGTGATCATATGAAAATAGAAAAAATCAATGAAAATCAGATCCGCTGTACCCTGACGAAAGAAGATCTGGACAGTCATCAGATCCGTATCAGTGAACTTGCATACGGTACCGAGAAAGCCAAACGTCTCTTTCGTGATATGATGCAGCAGGCACAGATACAGTTTGGTTTTGAAGCAGATAATATTCCTCTGATGATCGAGGCTATTCCTGTCAATGCCGAAAGTGTTATCCTCATTATCACTAAAGTGGAAGATCCTGAAGAACTGGATACACGTTTTTCCAAATTTGCCCCCTTCAAGGGCAACAAGCCTTCCGATACCGTAGAGATCGATGGCGCTGACAATATCATCGATATCTTCCAGAAGCTCTGTGAATCCAAACTTAAGGATCTTTCACAGAAACCGGAAGAAAAAAGGGCAGAAACTTCCACCTCTCAGGAAACAGAAACTCCGGATGCATCACAGCAGCCGGCTGAGAGTTCTGTAAAGCTTATACGCCTGTACTCTTTCCCGGAGCTGGATGATGTTATTGCCGCAGCTCATGGTATGAATGGTTTCTTTACCGGTGATAATACTCTCTATCGTGAAGGAGAAGACGGTGTCTATCAGCTGGTTCTTCATCAGTCAGACTGTACACCTGAAGAATTTAACAAGGTCTGCAATATCCTTTCCGAGTATGGCATCGGCCGCGCATTCACACCAGCCGGTGAAGCCTACTTCAGAGAGCACTGTGCACTGATCGCTGATCATGCACTTCAGAAGCTTCTGAATATCTGACAAACCAGATATCCTGCAGACAAACAAACCGCTGTCGGAATGCGATCCATATGATCTACATTTCCCGACAGCGGTTCTTTTGTTTCAGCAAAAAAGCTTCTGTTTATTACTCACCAAGAAAATCATTGATCTGAGCTACGAGGACATCTGCATCCAGGCCATGGACCATTGCTGCTTCCTCCAGAGATTCCATCTGTGAAGACGGGCAGCCAAGACAATGCATTCCTGCTCTCATCAGGATCGGTGCGATATTCGGGTCTACAGTGAGCAGTTCTCCGATCAGCATGCTCTTTGTAACTTTTGCCATGATTGTATTCTCCTTTACTGTTTTATCGAAATATTTTCATTCCGTTCTGCTATTATAATACGAATCCGGAATGGAATCAACGGGTTATGAATTTTCAGTTTTGTTTATAAATTTATACTTGTATTCTTTATGCAGATATATTAGAATGGGGATAGAATCCCTGGTAGGGGATACATACAATACACAATTTAAAAGGAGGATATCAATTATGGCATATGTAATTTCTGACGAATGCGTTAGCTGTGGAACATGTGAGGGTGAGTGCCCGAACGAGGCTATTTCTCAGGGAGACGAGCATTATGTAATCGACGCAGACGCTTGTGTTGACTGCGGAACATGCGCTGAGGCCTGTCCAGTTGGTGCTATCTCTGCTGAGTAATGCACCATCAGCTTGATAAGCTGCTATAATGAATGAGGCTGCCGGTTTACCGGCAGCCTTTTCTGTTTCTTTTATTCTTTTTTCCCTCACAGGAAGCTGCCGCTTCTCTTCTTGCCTGCTGCTGCCTGCGGATCGCTTCATCCAGAGAACGACACCGGTACTCTCCTTCTTTCTTTCTCTGCATTTCCTCACGGATCAGGCGTTCCATGATTTCCTGAAACTCCAGTATCTTATCGTTATCTGCTCCGCACTTCTCTGTATTCCCGGATTCCGCTTTTTCCATGAACTCCTTTTCAGATCCCGTATTTTTCATTGGGGTATCTTCAAGCTCAACAGCTTCTCCCTCCAGAATCCTGATATCAGATTCTGAAAAATCCGGTGTATCTGTCTTTCTTACCTCCGGTGGGATCAGTGTACGGATTGCTTTCAACTGAAGTCCCTTACTTTTCAGCTCATTTATTTTAAGAAAAAGCTGGATATCAAACGGTGTATAATAGCGATGTCCCAGTTCATTGCGTCCGATCCGAAGCTCCAGTTCTTCCTCCCAGTAACGCAGGACATAAGATTTCACTCCGGTCAGTGTTACGGCCTGTCTGACTGTATATCTTTTTTCCATTGTGAACGCCCCCTTATATAGAGATTCACTGCTGCTGTCTACAGTATAACCCCTGAGATCAGGAAATAGCAAGATTAATCGGTTGACATAATTTTACCAAATATGACTCTTTGCCTATATCCATAGCATCCCGATTCCACTATCACACTGACAAAAATACAAAAGGCCATCAGGATAACTATAAGCTTTCATCCTGACAGCCTTTCATTTACCGTCTGCACGGCTCTATTTTTTCATATTTACAAATTGGGTATATCTTGGCAGCCATACCAGCTCCACAGTTCCGATAGGACCGTTTCTCTGCTTGGCTATGATAATTTCTGCAATGTCTTTCTTCTCGGTATCTTTGTGATAATAATCATCTCGATAGATAAACATGACCACATCCGCATCCTGCTCAATAGCTCCGGACTCTCGAAGATCCGAAAGCATTGGTCTGTGATCCGGTCTCTGTTCCACTGCACGGCTAAGCTGTGATAACGCAATTACCGGTACATCGATCTCTCTTGCCAACGCTTTCAGTGATCGTGAAATATCTGAAATTTCCTGCTGCCTGGAATCCGATTTTCCACTTCCGCTCATCAGCTGAAGATAATCGATCATGATGATCCCCAGATTATGCTCAAGCTTATATTTTCTGCATTTGGAACGAAGCTCCGCAATGGAAATTCCAGGTGTATCGTCAATAATAAGATTGGAGCCACCGATAATATCCGCTCCTTCTACCAGCTTCGTCCAGTCCTCATCTTTCAGATTTCCGGTACGGAGATTCTGGGAATCCACGTGAGATTCCATAGCAAGAAGACGGTTTACCAACTGCTCCTTGGACATCTCCAGACTGAAAATAGCCACGGTCACATCTTTACGAAACGCCATATACTGGGCAATATTCAATACAAAGGCAGTTTTTCCCATGGAAGGTCGAGCTGCGATCAGTACAAGATCAGACGCGTGCATACCGGAAGTCTTATAATCCAGATCCACAAATCCGGTCGGAATCCCGGTAACGGAGCCCTTCAGCTTGGAAGCCTTCTCAATATTGCTGACTGCATTCAACACAACCTGCTGGATCGGCACATAATCGCTGCCATTTGTTCTCTGTAAAATATTAAACAGCTTTTTCTCGGATTCCTCAAGTATGGTTTCCGTACTGTCCTTTTCCAGATAACAGGCATTGGCAACTTCTTCCGTAGTCCTGATCAGCCGACGGAGAACTGCCTTTTCGCTTACGATATTGGCATAGTATTTCACATTGGCTGATGTAGGAACTGCTGCGATCAAATCACGGACATATTCCATACTGCTGATGTCCGGCGGAAGTTCTTTCTCCTTGAGACGATTCTGCAGAGTGATCAGATCTACCGGCTGTCCTTCATTACAGAGTTCCACCATGGCATCAAAAATGATGCCGTATTGTTTTTGATAAAAATCATCACTGGTCAGGATCTCGGAAGCCACCAGGATCGCATCACGATCCAGGATCATGGATCCGATCACTGACTGCTCTGCCTCAATACTGTGAGGCAGAATCCTCTTGATCAGTGCTTCTTCCATTGATTACGCCTCTTTTACCCAGACTTTGAGACTTCCGGTTACCTTCGGATGAAGTCGTACCGGAACATTGGTAACACCCAGGTTACGGATCGGATTCTCCAGCTGGAGTTTTTTCTTATCGATATCAAGATTCAGCTGTTTCTTGGCTGCCTCTGAGATTTCTTTCGAGGATACAGAACCGAATGTTCTTCCGCCTTCACCTACCTTCAAAGTAAGGATAACCTCCTTTGTGGAAAGCTCCTCTGCAAATGCCTTGGCAGCGTCCAGGTTTTCCTGTGCAACCTTTTCTTCATTTGCCTTACGGAGTTTCAGGTCATTGAGATTCTTGGAGGTAGCTTCAACACCAAGCTTTTTTGGCAGGATCATGTTTCTTGCATATCCGTCACTTACATTTACGATCTGTCCCTTTTTCCCCAGGGATTTAACATCTTCCAGAAGAATTACTTTCATTTCTATTTGTCCCCTTCCTGATATAACTGGTCTATAATTTCTTTCAGCATTCTTTCGGTCTCATCCATGGTGTCTTTCACCTGTGCACCGGCAATATTCAGATGTCCGCCGCCGCCCATCCGTTCCATCATGACCTGTACATTCACCTCATCAATGGCTCTGGCACTGATGTAAACCTCATTATTATAGCTGGTAAGAACAAAAGATGCCTTGACTCCTGCGATATTGAGCAGCTCATTGGCCGCCTGTGCTCCTACAACGGTAGGACTTTCCAGACCTTCACTCGGACATCTTGCAATGGCAAAATAATCTCTGTAGATCTCCGCAGTACGAACTGCCTCCGCTCTCGCCTTATAAGAATCAATATTATCCCGGAGCATCTTACGTACACGTGTCACATCTGCTCCGCATCTGCGCAGGAATGCTGCTGCCTCAAAGGTACGCACACCCGCTCTTGTTGTAAAGTTGTTGGTATCGATCATGATACCCGCATAAATACAGTCCGCCTCAATACTGCGAAGCTTCAGCCCGTCTGCAAAATACTGCAGGATCTCTGCGATCATCTCGCAGCTTGAGGATGCATATGGCTCCACATAGGACAGAACTGCATTCTGGATTACCTCGCTGCCGCGGCGGTGATGATCCAATACCACAATGGTCTTTGTCATATAGAGAAGATCCTGGCATTCGGTATAGCTTGGCTTGTTGGTATCCACCACAATTACTACCGTATTGTTATCCACCAGTTCTTTGGCCTGATTACTGTCCACAAACATGGACGGCTCATAATCCGGATTCTCCATAAATCCACTCATCAGCGGCCGAATGGATGTGGTCGGATCATTGATCACAATATGCACCGGCTTGCCAAGAGTCTTACCGGCACGGTAAATACCAATTCCGGCTCCCAGAGCATCCACATCTGTGATCTTGTGTCCCATAACCACCACTCGATCCTTGGTACTCATAAATTCCTTCAGAGCCTGAGCCTTCACTCGTGCCTTCACACGGGTTGATTTCTCCATCTGCTGCGCTTTGCCGCCAATGTAGGTAATATTATTTTCATTTTTGATCACTACCTGATCACCGCCACGACCCAGCGCCATCTCAATGGCAATTCTGGCATATTCGTAATTCTGGATATACGTAGCAGCATTCAGACCGATTCCGATACTTAATGTCACAGCCATTTCATTTCCGATGTTAACCGTCTTAACCTCATCCAGGATATGAAAACGCTGTTCCTTCAGTGTTTCCAGTGAACTCTGGCGCATGATCAGAAGATATTTATCTTTCTCCAGTTTCTTCACAAGGCCGTCAAAGTTGGAAAAATATTTCGTGATCTTACGATCGATCAGTGCGATCAGAAGGGATCTGCGCACATCCTCCACACTCTCAAGCGCCTCTTCATAATTATCCAGATAAGCCAGTGCCACAACAAGCTTATTGTCCTCATTCTTCTGAATGTATTCCTTAAGCTCTGTTTCATCATAAAGATACATGGCGATCAGACTGATATTCTGGGACATATTCTCCAGAATATCCGCATGACTGACCACTTCACCCATAGTCACCCGCTGCATGGAAGCCCGATAGATCCGATCCCCGAAATGTATACTGATCTCGGAAATTTCCAGTTCATCGGCTACAGGAAGCTTGTCCGGAGTAATATCCGGGAAAACTGTGCTGATATTTTTTTTATAAAACTGATCTCTCCCCGTGATCTCCGAAAAAATACGGTTGGACCAGATCATGCGGCCTTCCATATCCATAATGGCATAAGGAAGCGCCAGTTCTTCCAGCATCCGCTTTTCTACCACATCATACTGATTGGCAAATGCGATCATATCATTGACGATCAGCGGTTTGTGATATCGAAAAAGCTGTACTGCAATAAAAATATAGATCACAGTACCTGCAGACACCAGAATTCCGGCCTTTACACTTACAATAAACACCAGCAGATCCAGCAGCACAACCAGGACCGAAAGGTACAGCGGCCAGCGCATGAAGTGTTTCATAGGCCCCTTGAATTTAACTTTGTTGTTCATTGCTTTTTCCTGTTCTTAATGTAATTTAACCCACAAGTTATTTAACATTATACCAGATTCCTTATTATAATTCCATAGCAATGATAAAATCTGTTTCGCTCATAAGAAAGAATCCTGCATATAAAAAAACAGGGCCGCTGCCTTCAGATGACTGCTCATCTGTTTCGCAACGACCCTGTATAAGATCAGAATTAGTCCTGAACGTATGGCATCAGGGACATATGACGTGCTCTCTTAACAGCAACTGTCAGTGCTCTCTGATGTTTCGCACAGTTACCTGTAATTCTTCTCGGGAGAATTTTACCTCTCTCGGAAACATACTTTCTTAACTTTGCTACATCCTTGTAATCGATCTCGTTATTCTCTTTACCGCAGAATACACAAACTTTTTTTCTTCTGCGTCCGCCTCTTCTCTTCATCGGAGAATCTGGTCTCTCGCCTCTATTGTAAGCCATGATTGTTTCCTCCTATCTTATTCGTCTCATCTGTCTTGATCAGATGTTCTAATTGAACGGCAGCTCCTCATCAATTCCGTCCGGAATGTTCATGAAGCCGTCGGCGCTTGCTGCGCTCGGACTCGGCATAGACGGTGCAGGTGCTGCCTCTGTTCTCGGATGAGATGCTGCATAGCTGTCGCTTGATGCTTTGCTCTCAGCAAATTCCTGATCCTCAACAACAACCTCAGTCGTATAAACCTTCTGTCCCTCACGGTTCGTATAGCTTCCTGTCTGGATACGTCCCGTAACTGCAATTTTCAGTCCCTGTCTGAAATACTTTTCCGCAAATTCTGCTGTACGTCCGAAAGAAACACAGCTGATAAAATCAGCACTTGCCTCTCCGTCACGACGGAATCTGCGATCAACTGCCAGTGTATATCTGGCGATTGCCAGGGCATTTTCTCCTGCGGAATATCTTACCTCAGGATCTCTTGTCAAGCGTCCCATTAATATTACTTTGTTCATCGTTCTACCTCTCTTATGATTTCACTTAACTGAACAGGTTCTTAATGGTGTTTTCGAAAATCCGCTGCAAAAATTATGCCTCTTTCTTGACAACCAGGTATCTTAATACATTGTCCATGATGCGGACATGTCTCTCGATCTCCGCCGGGCACTGAGAATCTGCTTCAAACTGAATAAAATAGTAGAAGCCTTCATGCATTTTCTGAATCTCGTAAGCTAATTTCTTCTTACCCCATTCTTCAACTTCTGTGATCACGCCGTTGTAACGTGTGATGTAGCTTTTTGCTTTCTCAACTACAGCGTCACGTGCTTCATCCTCAAGCTTAGCGCTCACAACTAATGCTAACTCGTACTTGTTCATGCTTGTCTTAACCTCCTTATGGTCTTTTGGCCCTTTGCCTGTCAAAGAGCAAGGATATGAAATATATCACGATTGTTGATTCTAGCACATCTCTCCCGTGATGTAAAGCATAATTTTAATTTTTTTCGAATTTTTTCAAATCTCGTGTATTTTTCTCAACCAGCTTACGTGCCACCATGATCTGATGTCCGCAGCCCTTGCATTTCAGGCGGAAATCCGCTCCTACACGAAGGATCTCCCATTCTTTACTGCCACAGGGATGAGCCTTCTTCAGTGTGACAATATCTCCAACTTCATAATTTAATCCCATTTGATACTCCTCATTTTTATTTTTGCAGATCATCCCGGGTTCCCATATTTTCAGACTCTTATATGAGAAAACACCTGCCCGATCGGTTCTTTAATAAGAAGATCCGCATATTTATCCCTCGGTGTCGGTGCCTTGTTGATCACCACCAGATGATCTCCCCGGAAATAATCGATCAGGCCTGCTGCCGGATATACCGCCAGAGAAGTTCCCCCGATGATCAGCACCTCCGCCTCTGAGATCACTCTTACTGATTCCTGGATCGTATAGTCATCCAGCCCTTCCTCATAAAGGACCACATCCGGCTTGATCATGCCACCGCAGCTACACCGCGGAACACCTTCAGATTCCTTCATATATTTAAAATCATAGAATTTCCCGCATTTCACACAATGATTTCGGTAAACGCTTCCGTGAAGCTCCAGGACCTTTTTACTTCCTGCCATCTGGTGCAGATTATCGATATTCTGAGTGATCACAGCCTTCAGCTTTCCTGTTTGCTCCATCTCCGCCAGCTTCAGATGTGCTGCATTCGGTTTTGCAGTATCACAAAGCATCTTATCTCTGTAAAATCTAAAGAATTCCTCAGGTTTTCGCATAAAAAATGTATGGCTTAAGATTGTTTCCGGCGGGTAATCATATTTCTGGTTATACAGTCCGTCCTGGCTTCGAAAATCCGGGATCCCGCTTTCTGTTGAAACACCTGCACCGCCGAAAAATACAATATTTCTGCTCTCATCAATGATCTTTTGTAATTTTTCTATCTCATTTCCCATATCATTTCCTCCCAAACTTATCCGCAAAAGCTCTACTGTGGGTTCACCGCATTCACTCTTTTTCCCTGTACCACAAAACGTGTTGCCTGATTGCCGGTACAGGTTGATAATGTAACGATCTTATCCTTCACATTGGCTTCACTTGCAGTGGCATCTGTTCTGATCTCCGAATTCTGGAACATTTTTTTCTCATATTCCAGAAACTCTTTGCCAGGTCCCTTAAATAAAGTATACGTATCGCTGTTCACAGAAGTCGTATACGCTGCAATGATCTCATACCGGTAATCTTTTTCCGGTGTGAGGATCCAGAAATATTTGCTGGCATTGTAAAGCGTCTCATCAGCTCTGTATTTTTTCAGCATTCCAAACATGGAACCATTCTTCATATTGTGTCCGTACACCAGGGTATTACAATCGCTGAAATCCCTTTTGTTCTCATAATCAATAAAGATCGTTCCCGCAAAATTATAATTTTTCTCATATGTCTGGTGCAGATAAAAATTATTATCCTCTCCCTGTACCACCGGATAACTGATCTCAGGCAATGCCTCCATATAGATCCAGCCGATCACATCCTCATTGATACTCCTGAGAGAATCAAAATCAACACGCACAGGTGCTACAGGCTGTTCATCCGGCTGATTCATCTCTTCCACCTGGTCCGGATCACGTTCTGTCACTGCCATTTCGGAAATGCTGTTATATTCATCGGTTCCTTTTTTATATTCTGTATAAATATGATAAAGGTTAAAAGCTGCATAACAGAAAATACAGATTGCCACGATCAGAACGATCGTCAGAATATGATCTCCCACTGTTTTTTTCTTTTTCACCTTGTTTTTCCTGCTCATAATCACACTCCTTTAAATCTGTCAGGATCATCTGGTTTCTGTATTTATTATAAATATCCCTCCGTTTTCTTGCAACCGTTTTGTTTTTGTCCTGTTTTATAAAGAAAGAAGCCGCCTCGGAATGGGCGTCCGAAGCGGCTTGTAAGGTATGTTCTATTTCAGAACTGCTGTTATTTTCAGGCCAGTTCTTTTCCTGTAAGCATTTTGTATGCCTGGAGATATTTCTCAATAGTCTTGTCAACGATTTCCTGAGGAAGTGTCCAGTCGTTGTCCGGATTGGCTTTCAGCCAGTCACGTGCAAACTGTTTGTCAAAAGATGGCTGACCATGTCCTGGTTCATAGCCTTCTGCCGGCCAGAAACGGGAGCTGTCCGGTGTCAGCATCTCATCACCGATGACCATATTTCCGTCCTCATCAAGACCAAACTCGAATTTTGTATCTGCAATGATGATTCCCTTGCTGAGTGCATACTCCGCACACTTTTTGTAAAGAGCAATTGTGTTGTCACGAAGCTTTTCTGCATACTCGCGTCCTTTTCCCGGGAAGTATTTCTCAAGATGATCGATACTCTGCTCAAAGGAAATATTCTCATCGTGATCACCGATCTCAGCCTTGGTAGATGGTGTGTAGATCGGCTCAGGCAGCTTGTCGGATTCCTTCAGTCCCTCCGGAAGCTTGATGCCGCATACAGTGCCGTTCTCCTTGTAGCTTGCCCATCCACTTCCTGTGATGTATCCACGTACGATACACTCGATCGGCAGCATGTTCAGTTTACGGCACATCATGGATTTTCCTTCGAATTTCTCCTGCTGGAAAAACTCCGGCATATCCTTGGTATCTACAGAGATCATGTGGTTCGGAAGAATGTCCTCAGTCATGTCAAACCAGAATTTGGACATCTGGGTCAGTACAGCACCTTTCTTTGTAACTTCGTTATTCAGAATTACGTCAAAGCAGCTGATACGGTCTGTTGCAACCATGATCAGACTGTCTCCATTGTCATAAATCTCACGTACTTTACCTTCTTTGATTGGTTTTAATTCCTGCATGTTCTCACACCTCATCATTCGGTTATTTGATTTTTGTTTTCGACACCGTTACCGTATCACCTCACAAGCCCTCCTGTCAAGATGTCAGGCCCCTTTCAGTCATAAGTATTCGTTAAGGGATCATTCATATTTCTAATAGTGACGCACATTCCTCCTGAAGCTTTCTCTCCTGCTTCCGGTAAAGAAGCTTCTCACTGCAGGCAAAATAAGGATCACAGCCATACTCCCGAATAAAGGCCGCCGCATGGGTGTTCCGGGTCAATCCGGTAACAAAAAGCACCGTTTCCTGTCCGTCCCCGAAGCATTCCTTCATAAATGCAAATGCCTGTTCCAGCTCCCCGGTGATCTTTTTCGCACAGGCCTTTCTCTTCTCCGCCATTTCCGTAAAAAGCTGCCGGATCCGTTCAAAGCCAGCCTCTGTTTCTGTGATATGCTCCTTGCGGATAGTAAGGCTGAATTCTTCCAGAGTGCGGATCACAAGCTCTTCCGTAGTCTGCTGATCTGCGGTAAGAAGCTCCGCCTCCAGACGGACAGCCAGACTTTTCTTCTTCATATCTGTAAATTCATCCAGCGCCGTCATGTCCTTTTTATCCTGGAGAAAAGCTTTCAGATGCAGAAGTTCCTGATAAACAGCACCTGTCTCACCATCCATCTTCTCATAGGTCAGAAAACTTCCGTTCAGACCGTCAAGCAGAAGCCCTGTCACAAGGAAGCGTTCCTCAAAAGAAGCATCCTTCGCCATTTTTACCTTTTTCAGCTGCTCTTCCTCCGGCATCTCTCCGGAAAGCAGGCGTTCCAGGCCATAGTCCTCTCCGTACTTCCGGTACAGCTGATAGCTGGCAAAAAAGCTTCTTGCGATCTCATCTCTGCATAAATACTCCCCGACCAGATTCTCCGTGATCTCCACGCCCAGTTCCTCATAAGCCTTCAGGATCTCAGACAGGTCTTCCCAGCCTCTTGCTGTCACGAAGAATTTCCCGTCCACTGTATTCTCCACAGAATAAAAATGATCCTTTTTCATGCCGAGATAAGCCAGGATCGATCCGTGGATCTCCTTTTTCCAGGCATACTCCATCCACACCTCAAGATCTGCCTCGATATCCATCCTCCGCACACGGTCCAGTGTTACAATATCAAACTCCCGGACCGATTTATTATATTCCGGAGGATTTCCTGCTGCCGCGATCAGCCATCCTTCCGGCACGCTGTGACTTCCGAAGGTCTTGTTCTGAAGGAACTGCAGCATAGTGGGTGCAAGTGTCTCGGAAACACAATTGATCTCATCAATAAAAAGGATTCCCTCCTTCTTCCCGGTACGTTCCATACAATCATACACAGAAGCAATGATCTCACTTAAAGTATACTCTGTGATGCTGATCTCTTTTCCATTGTAGCACCGGGTCACGATCCTTGGCAGTCCTACCGCACTCTGTCTTGTATGGTGGGTGATAGTATAGGCTACCAGACCTGCCCCGCATTCCTCTGCCACCTGCTCCATGATCGCTGTTTTTCCGATTCCGGGAGGTCCCATAAGCAGGATAGGACGCTGCCGGAGTCTGGGAAATGTATAGCGCCCGGCTGCATCCTTCCGGTTGTAAGCCAGTAAGGTATGTTTGATCTCTTCTTTTGCCTCTTTTATATTCATGTTCTGTAACGCACTCCTTCCTGCTCTGCCACAAGCCGGATCGCCCAGGGCGGAACAAGCTCCATTTTTTCTGTTTTATGCAAAAATACAAAGGCCGTTTCATAATCCGGTTTGCTTCCGGGATATATCCCGTCCCCGTCTGTAAAATAGATCAGAGCCTTAAGACTGCGGATTTCTTTTTTCTCCTGCTGCTCCTTCACATACCGGAACACCGGCCGGAAATCTGTTCCGCCCCGGCCCTGTATGGTGATATTTTTGCTGTATTCCTTCCATTCTTCCTCGGAATGGATCACCTTAACATCCTGGATACAGCAGTCACACTGGATCAGGTACACCTTCATTTTATGGAAAAAATTCTCTTTTTCACTGAGAATGGAATACGTTTCTCCAAGGAATCTCCGCACAGTCTCTCCATCACAGGAGCCGGAAGTATCAATGGCGATCACCAGCTCCTCCAGACGGTTCACTTCCTTATATTCCAGCGGCTCGATCAGCGGAAGATTTCCATAATGCTCCATCCCGTAATTATAAAAAATATAATCAAAGCTTTCCGTATCCAGTTCCACCTCTTCCCGCAGCACAGAAAACTGACGGAGAAATTTTTTGTAATCGTACCTTCCGGATCTTACCGTTCCTGTTTCTTCCTTCTGGTCCCCTTTCTGGCTTCCCCGCCGTTTCCGGTGATCCTGACGGTTAGCGGCAGTATAAGAAAGAAGCTTGTTCCATTTTTCCTTTGTTCTTTTTCCTTTTTCTCCTGTGCAGGTGTCCCACAAGGTGTGATCGTCAAAATGGAAGGCTTCTTCCAGTTCTTCCAAGTGAAACGGAAAAGCCTGTTCCTTCAGCTTCCGGCAGATCTTTTCTGCGGAATCCGACCTGTCTCCCAGAATATGAAAAACCTTTTCACGGATTTTTTTCGCATCGCCGCCTGTCTCCAGAATCGGAATCTTTTCCCTGGAAATGATCTGTTCTACTGCAATATCACAGGCCAGGTTCCATAAGCGTCTGTCCTCCTGGTCTTCCCGAAAAAGATGCAGATACAGGCAGTGCAGCAGCATGTGCAGATAACCTCTTCGTACTGCCTCCGGCCTTTTTACATAAAGCTCCAGCAGATATTCCGGGTAAAAAAGGAAGAAAGCTCCATCTGTTCCAATGGTTCCGGTCTGCTCTGAGCCCTTCCCGGAAATACAGGCAAAGGCACCGTCCAGATATGGAAAATAGTAGTACAGCTCGTTCCTTATGTTTTCCAGGATATGTATTCCAAGCTCTTCCTGCCTCCGGTCCACCGAATGCCTCCTTTCCTGATTTCCTGAAAAAAAATCACAACTCGAATTTTTTCTCTTTAAATCCATAATTTGCTTTTTTCAAATGGAGAAGTCCCATCAGCGCCGCAGGTCTCCTCCACTCTTCGGCCAGTTTCAGGAACACTTCCAGTTCCTGTTCCCCAAACCATTCGTTCTCATAAAGCTTCTCGATCTTTTCCCAGTCATCTTCCAGGATCAGACGTTCCACAGCCGGACGGATCCTTTTCTTAAGATATGCTCCATAATGCGCGCGTTCCTCTTCCTCCACACCTTCCTCCAGAAAATATCCCCGCAGGGCAACTGCCAGCCGCAGCGGCTCCTGTTTGGTACTTCCGAATTTCCGGTAAAGATGAATAGCCTCTTCTTTGGCATCCTCGTTCTCTGCCCGCATTTCAAGAGCAGTGGCAGCAACTTCCACATCTTTTTGAAAACGGCTTAATTCTGTCATAATGATCCCTCCTGTCTGCTGTCGGTTTATAGTGTTCGAGAAAATGCTTTTGTATGACATTATCATATCACGTACCGTTTTGTTTGAACATTATTTTTTGGTAAAAAAGAAGCCGCCACTGCCTTTTTACGACAATGACGGTCTGAAGATTTTTCTCAGATTCCCTTTTTATAAAGAATAAATGAATAGATCATTGGCACAAGGATGACCAGCAAAATTACCGCAAAAACAATTTCCGTTTTCAGGAGCAGCGAATTCATAAGAAAAAGCAGCCCTGACAGGATCAGTATCCAGCCTGTCATACGGTTGGTACGGTTCCAGTTCTCCTCGCTGTTCAAGGTCCAGGGAAGCTTCATTCCCACTGTATAATTCTGTTTCACCTTATGAACGTAATTTCCGAGAATGATAAACATGATCCCCACCATGATATTCACGATCACACCTATATCAATGTCCATACCCAGAGCAAGACCATAGATCGTCATGCAGGTGATCACAGACACCACCGGAACCAGCCACAGGATCATGGTAAAAATACGCCTGTTGATATTTTTTCTCTTTGGATCATTGGCTGTAAAAAACACGCAAAACAGATGGATCAGCAAAAGCAGAAACGGAATTCCAAAAACTGCCATCGGCTTGCTGCTCCAGCCGTTGGCCACATTGTGCTGATCAAAATGTGTTGCGATCTTCTCCGGCAGACGGTCCCACAGCAGGATCCCTGCCAGTGACGGTGAGATCGTAAGGATACTCCCGGAGATCAGGGACATTTTATATTCCTTCAGAAACTCTTTTCTTTCTTCACCTTTCATCATTCTTTCCCCCTTTCAGATCACTGAGCCACAGAAGCAGCTCCTCTACAACTGTGGTATTCAGTTCGTAATACACGAAATTCTTTACCTTCGTTTCCCACACAAGATCTGCTTTCTTCAAAATTTTCAGATGATAGGATATGGTTGCACCTGTCATGTCAAAATGTCCTCCGATCTCACCGGCTGACATTTTCCCGTTTTTCAGAAGCTGCAGGATTTCTCTCCGCACAGGATCCGAAAGTGCCTTGAAGGTTTCCGCAAACGCCATCGTGTATGTCTTCCTCCTTTCGGATAGTATTTAGAAATATTTCTAAACAGAATATATCATTTTTGATTTTCCCCGTCAATAACTATTTAGATTTTTTTCTAAATAGTTGTATTTGTCATATATCAAAAATGGGGATACCGAGCATCGCCTCTGCGACCTTACGATATCCTCATTCACCATCGATCAATCATTATTTATTTTTTCCCCTCTTAAACCTACCTCATGCAAAAACCAAGACTGGATGTGATCTCCGGCGCAAGCTCCGGCACATGTGCACAAAAGTCCATCTCTCTGCCAAGGCCAATGGATGCAACTCCAAGAATGGATTTGCCATTTACTGTCCTGTTTCCCCTTTTCAGATCCACTGCAAACGGAAAATGCTCCGTCACATCAAGAAAACGGTTCACTTCATCCATACTCTCAAACTGTACTTTTTTTACTGTCATCGTTTTTTTCACCTCTTTTCTCTATCTATACTACTATTTTACTATGATATAATTATTTGTATAGAGTAATTTTTTTATAAAAAAGGTGATTTTTTTAGATGTTATCTTCTCCTATTTCTGTTACAATATAAAAAAACAACACCCAGGAGGTATCAGAATGTCAAAAAAGAACCTTATCGCAGGACAATCCGGCGGACCGACCGCAGCTATCAACAGCAGTCTTTACGGTGTGGTATCTGAAGCACTTAAACATACAGAGGAGATCGACCATGTTTATGGTATGGTCAACGGCATTGAGGGATTTTTAAACGGAACAGTCCTTGATTTCCAGGAAGCACTTCCGGGAGAGCAGCTTCTCGCTCTTACCTGGACACCCGGCGCCTATCTCGGCTCCTGCCGTTACAAGCTTCCGGAATCCCTGGAGGATCCGGTTTATCCGAAGCTTTTTCAGAAATTCGAGGAGATGAACATCGGCTGGTTCTTTTATATCGGCGGCAACGATTCCATGGATACCGTCAGCAAGCTTTCCCGCTATGCTGAAAAGATCGGCAGCGACATCCGTATCCTCGGTGAGCCGAAGACCATTGATAACGACCTTGTAAACACCGACCATACTCCCGGATTCGGAAGTGCTGCCCGCTACGTAGCCTCCACCGTCCGTGAGATCACCCTGGACGCCTGTGTCTATGAGAAAAAATCCGTCACTATCATCGAGATCATGGGACGTCACGCAGGCTGGCTCACCGGAGCTGCTGCCCTTGCCCGGAAATATGTTGGAGACAATCCGCTTCTCATTTATCTTCCGGAAACCGATTTCGATGTAGAAGAATTTCTCCTGAAAGTTAATGCTGCCTTCGAGAAAAACTGCAACGTCGTAGTCTGTGTATCTGAGGGAATCCATGATAAAGACGGCACTTTCATCTGCGAATACGACAGCGCTGCCGGAACCGACGCCTTCGGTCACAAGATGCTTGCTGGCTGCGGTAAATATCTTGAGAATCTTGTACGCAGCCGTCTTGGCGTCAAAGCCCGCTCCGTAGAGCTCAATGTAAGCCAGCGCTGCTCTGCAGCTATGCTCGCCGGAACAGACCAGCAAGAAGGCATCCTCGCCGGTGAATTTGGTGTACAGGCTGCCCTGAACGGCGAAACCGGAAAGATGATCGCATTTAAACGTCAGAGTGATTCTCCGTACTCCATGAAATGTACACTGGAGGATGTCAACGTTATCTGCAACGAAGAAAAGACGGTCCCTGTGGAATGGATCACAGAAGACGGCTCAGATGTCACCGAAGACTTTATCCGCTATGCCCGCCCGCTGATCCAGGGAACTGTAAATGTTCCGGTTGGTGAGGATGGACTGCCGGCGTTCGTGTATCGGAAATAAGATTTGTGGTAATGCGGATAAAAATATCCCCATTTGCTGCGTAACTCTGTCCTAAACAGATGTATCCGTCATTCGATAAAAATGCACCGGGAATTTCTTAACAGTTCCCGGCGCATTTTCTTTATTTCTCTATATATTTTTTCTTTTTTATTTCTTACTGCGGTATGCTTCTGCTTCCCAGTGTGTGATAAAATATGTGATCTCATCGGTCATCTGCAGCGGGCCGCCAAAGCTCTCCGCATACACTGCAAGCTTGATCGCATCCTTTACCAGAAGCTGTGCCTTTGCTGCCTTTCCTTTGTCATCTTCCATGATAAATGCGCCAACGCCCTGTACCAGGATCAGTCTTGGCTCTTTATCATGCTCTGTCATAAATGCATCCATCGCATTTTTCGCCTCATCAATATTTTCTACAAATAACGGATAAGGTCCGCAATATACAATATGATCTGGAGTAAACGGCTTCAGAAGAGGTGCTGCAGCAGTTTTGTCTTTTACAAAATTATCAGCCTCCGCAGCCGGTACGACTTCCACCGCATGTCCAAGCAGACTGGAAAGCTTCTGTGCTGCCTGCTCTTTTTCAGGTGTAACTGCATCACTTACATCCGCAGTTCTCTTTACCTGCTTTTCCAGCTTTCCGATCACGCCATCGAATAAAACGCCAATCTCTTCTACAGTATCAGCCGCAACAAAAATTCCGTGATTCTGAAGCAGAAGGATCTGCACGTCTTTTCCTGTTTCTTCTTTATAGGCATTCATTTTCTCGAAGCAGATGCGGGCAAGTGTGTATCCCGGTTTGCAGATATCAATCCAGAGTACATCTTTTCCAAGAAGCTCTTCGCAAAGAGCCTTTGCGCCCTTTCCGCAGGTCAGTCCATTGATAAGTGTCGGATGAACATGCAGGACATACGTATAGGCAAACAGATTGTGGAGCAGCGCTTCCACGCTGGGACGTTTTGTTTTATCCTCATCGGTCACTGCCGCCATTACATCTGCAAGATATGCCGATTCACGCTTCACATCATCCGCCGGATATTCCGTTTTCATGATCTCATTCAGACGGGCTCTGTCCATTTTGACAAATTCCTCTGCCTTAATGGTAGCAAGCTGTGTACCGGATCCCTTTACATACAGTGTTGTATCGTCTTTTACAGAAGTATTACCGCCTCCTGCCAGAACATAAGCCGGATTGCTTCCGTAAGTGTTTGACATTTTTACCAAAGTTGAAAGCTCCATAGTAAAATCCTCCCTTTTGTATCATTATATATTTTTTCCATATATTTATAGTACACGATACAAAGTGAATTATCTATATGAATATTTTTTCCAAAATTAGTACTTTCGTATCCTTTTATTACTTTTCCAAATGTAATATCTATACATCTTTCCATTGAGTTTCTTCTGCGATCCGGGAAATCGTTTTTCCTTTATATATAAATAATAAGCAGCATACATGATCAAAAAAACAGATCATCTCACGTCAGCAACTCAAAGGTATGATACAGATCCACCCTCCCATACCCCCACTCCGGGTTTGGGTACTGCATGTTTTCTTCTCTTCTTGCGCCTCTCTGCAGATAATATTTCACGCTGCTCCCGGTAAAAAACGGCTGATTATTCCGTATGATCGCCCATTCAAACAGAAGTGCCGCGATGCCGGCGGTCTGTGCAGCGGATATACTGGTTCCGGAGCGGGTTCCAAATCCACCTCGTACCAGCGGCACTTTTACGTTAACGCCAGGAGCTGCAAGATGTGGAGTTATCATGCCATCTGGCGTATAGCCTCTGCCTGCTGCAATGTAGATGCTTCCGTCACGGTGCTGGTAGGCGGTTGCCGTGATGCTGTTCCTGGCGTCTCCCGGCGCTGTCACCGTAGTATAGGGGGATGGTTCCAGAAAATAAGTATCCTGGGAGATCAGCCCTTCCACAGGAAGCCACATATGGAACTTTACGTTCTGCTGATTTCTTGCCTTGGTAAAAATTTTCCAGATACCGGACGCCGGATGGAAAAATCGAATATACACCAGCGAATATCCGGTCTGACGCTCGATCAGGATATAATTCACATACACCTTTGTTTCCACAAAAACAAATGACAGCTCCTGAGTCCTGAAACCGATGGAGCTGCTTACCTCCAGTATCTCTCCTGTAGGTGACTGAATGGAAAGCCCGTAGATTTCCGGCGGCTCACCCCAGAATTCCATGGTAAAGCCCTGCTCTCCTTCCGCCACACGAAGCTCCGTCACGATCTGCTCCCTTCCCTGAGAAAAAAAGCCTGCACTGTGGTTTCTGGTATTTCCTTCGTTTCCTGCTGCCACAGATACGGATACTTGGGAAAAATTTGCCACATAGTCCACGTACTGGCTTAACGCATTGGTCCCCAGATGTGCGCCCTGGCTGCTTCCGATTCCCAGACAGATAGAAAGTGGCATCTTCAGCTTTTTGGCCTGGGTAATCGCAAAAGCAATGGCCATCATCACATCATTTTCCTGAAAAGCTTCTGCCTCCGGAGGATAAAGATAAAAATTACGGAGATATTGTTTTGCCGGCTTTACCTTGATGATGATCAGGGTTGCCTCCGGCGCTGCTCCGGTAAAATTTTCTCCGGGTACCATATTTCCGGCAGCAATACCTGCCAGTGCCGTGCCATGGCCGTTGGTATCTCTGGATGGCACGATGGCAAACGGATCCTCGGAATCCAGTGCCCGGTCAATATCCTTTTTCCGGAATAATTTGCCATATGGAACTTCTGTATCTGTTATATCATCCCCCTCTTCCGGCAAATTATCTGCATCTCCATTTTCAGCTTCCGATTCCCGCCCAGACTGATTTTGTTCTTCATCTTCTATGGACTGATCCCATAAATAAGCGATTCTGGAGCCGCCTGCATTTCGAAACACTTCATTCTGATAATCAATCCCCGAATCGATCACCGCCACCGCAGTACCTTTTCCACGCAGCTTCAGATAGGGGTGATCGTGCAGCCTGTTGATCCCTGATTTCCCTGCTGCCTCCATATCCATGTAGGTATAGCATTTCGGGATTGAATTATAGGAGATTCCCGTAACCTCGATCTCTCCCATACTTTCCAGCGGAACATAAAGAACACCGAAAATTTCATTGATTGCCTGAAAAGATGTCCCCGGGAAAAGTTCCATAGTATCCTGGACATCCTGCATATATTTCACGATAAAATCCCCGAAGCGCTGACTCTGTGCCGGATTTTCCGTCTGCGCTCCGGGGATCTTATCCTCTGTTTTCATATTTGGTTCAAAATCTTCTTTTCTGAGCATGACAGGCCTGCTTTCGCCTTTTTCATAGATGTATGCAGCGAAAGCCTGTCCTTATACCACTATTGTCCAACTTTTTCCTGATACATGGAACTTCCCTGATTCGTTTAAACGCAGCCCTTGCTGTCTCTTTTTTTCCTGATCAATGTCAGCAGCACGATTCCCGCAATCCCGGTAAAAATACTGATAAACTGGGACGTAGACAAAATCCCCACACTTCCACGGATAATATCCCCACGGAAAAACTCGATCACAAACCGTCCAATGCTATAAAAGATCAGATAACAGGCAGTGACCTGACCATCTTCTTTTTTGTTCCGTGCGATCAGCAACAACAGAAGAAAATGCAGAAAATCCAGTCCGCTGGAATACAACTGCGTCGGGATCAGCGCCACGTGATTGGGCGCATATTCAGAATTCTGAAATATCACAGAAAAAATACTCTCTGTCTCTTTTCCATAACAGCAGCCCGCCAGGAAACATCCGATCCGTCCAAATCCCTGGGCCAATGCCACAGATGGCAGGATCACATCTGCATATTTAAAAAATACAAGCTTTCTGATCCTGCAGTACAAAAGCCCCGTCAGTATCCCGCCGATGATACCGCCAAACACCACAAAACCAGAGCTTAAAGTTTCCATTATAAATCCCGGATCCTGGACAATTGATTTCCACTCTGTGATCCAGAAGAGAAGCTTTGCACAGAAAAATCCCCCTACCAGGCACCACAGGATCATTGGAAAGATCTGTTCACTGTCAAGCTTCTGTTTTCCGGCTCTGTATTCTGCAGTCAGGCAGCCTGCCACAATTCCAATGGCGATCATCAGACCATAACCGTATACCGTAAAGGGCCCGATGGTAAGAAGTTCATTTTTCATCAGTTTCCTCCTGTTATCTTATTCTTATTTCCGTCATAATCTTCGCTCACGTATGCGGACAGAAAACACTCCAGCAAAGCAGCATTGGCCCGGTCATTCAAGGCGCTGTTTCCAGATTCTGCCACATCACATTCACCACAGATATCCACGCCCCGGATTCCCTCTGCACATATTTCTCTGACCCTCTTCAGACATTCCAGCAGAGTATTCAGGCGCATGTCTCCCTGGCTCCAGTTCGTATCCGCATCATCCTTGCATAGAACATCTTTATCCACAGAAATGTACAGCGGCAGCTTTCCCACATGCTCACTTACAAACGCACACACTTGCGCTTCTTCCATTTCCAGAAGCTTCTCTCTGCTCAAGAACTCCACCTTTTCCTGAATCTCCGATTCCACTCTGGAAAAAGCCTCCTCATCCGGGCCGATCAGGATCACCCTTTTAAGCAATGGAAGTTCCATAACAGAATCGTAGATCCATCCTCCGCAGGAAAGCAGACCTCCGAATGCCGGCGGCTGCATATCCGTGTGATTGTCAAATACAAGAAGCGAGAAAGGCTCCGATATCTTTTCCAGCCAGATCCTTGTCATATAGTGATAGTTTCCGGAATCAATAAAATGGATCCCTCCGGAAAAATAAGGGGCAATACGGCTGCGAATGGTATTCATCGCATCCTCATCGCAGTAGCAGTTGGTTCCGGGAATGTCCCTGGCCTCCACCCGGGATACTTCTTTTCCCCTCCAGAACTGCTGATCCTCATATATTCCGGAAAAATCCATCATCAGTATCTTTATATTTTTATCTGTATTTTTCATGTGCACATCTTACCACGGAATGACAGATGATGCAAGAGAAGGGTCAGTCCTTCCACTCTTCCAGATCTTCATCGGAACCATCCAGAAGGTTCTTCAGGCTGCCGGTTTCCGCCTGGTCTTTGCCTACATCCCAGAGCTTCATCTCCACATCCTCCGGTTCTTTTTCCCAGCAGGAATTCTCCTGCTTTTGCTCTTCTTCCGGTTCTGTCGATTCTTCTGTCTCTTTTCTGTCCGCAGAATATCCGTCTGTGTCTGTTGGATATTCTGTTTCATTCCCGCTCTGCTGCTCACCTGGCGCATTTTCATCCTGGGTTTTTGTATCATTTGGCACATCCATATCTGCCGTTTCATTTACAGCATATGAACTGTCTGCACCAGAATCTTCCTTCTCTGTCTCTGCTTTTTTTGCAATCTTACGAAGCCCCAGCTTCATAATAATATAGAATACGATATCCGCAGCTCCGTCACACACCAGCACCCAGCCGGAAAAGATCAGCAGAGTCATGATCTTCGGAAATCTTCCAAACAGCATCACGATTCCAAGTACAATGAAAACAAGACTTCCGATCAAAAGCACGCTCCATGCGCCGTTTCCTCCTTTTTTCAGAAGGAAAGCTCCTTTAAACTTCCACAGACTGTCAACCAGTACAAATGCGCTGAGCATCCATGGAAGCAATTTGATCACGATGGACGGTGTCATAAAAAGAAACACACCCAGTACAAAAACAACCACACCACTTAGAAGATCCATGATCGTAGCTTTCGCTTTTCCACGTATGTAAATATAAATATGATAAATGCCAACTCCGATGAGGATCAGCCCGAATACTACTTTGCAGATCACATCCACCGTCTGCGTGGGGATCAGGATCAGGCAAAGTCCAAGCAGTATATAAAATACTGAGGAGATGATCTCACCCTTTAGAATGTTATTAATTTTTTCACCCATGTTCATTCATACCTCCTCTGTTATTCCAACAGTATAGCTCTTTTCCACTGGTCAGTCCACCCTGAACCGTCAAAAAAATTTCTTTTTTTCAGAAAAATTTTCTTATAATTCAATACAGCCCGAAGGACTTTTCCGGCGTCATTTCGCCTTGTTCCTTCAGGCTGTATTTTACTTTTTATGTTTCTTCTTTTTTGTCATAAGACCACCGATCCGTCCGGTTTCTTTTGCAGAAAGGCTTTTCCACCCGTCTTTGATCACTTTGTCCAGAACTCCCATCTCATCGGCAATCTCGTATTTCAGTTTTTCCGCCTGGGAAAGCTTTCCCTCAAGATATGCCTTTACTTCTTTCTCCCTGTTCATCTTCCACACTCCTCATCTTTTTTATGGAGTATGAACAATTTTCGGAGAAATTATGCATTCTGAAAAATATGTCTGTCATTTACAGATACTGTCATTTTTAATCCGGGATAATGATCGCTGCAATGATATACGCCAGGATTCCGGCTCCGCCCATCAGCGTAATGATCACCCATACCAGTCTGACAAGAGTCGGATCGATATCAAAGTATTCTGCAATTCCGCCGCAGACACCACATAACATACGGTTTACTGATGATTTGTAAAGTTTTTTGTTGCTCATAATGCTTTCTCCTTTAATCTTCTTCAAATTCAACCTGAACGTTTCCCATTCCGCAATCCAGTTTTATATTTTTCGCAGCACCTTCATTTGTGATCTGTTTATTTCCGGAAGTGATGGATGTTTCCAGAGAATCATCCACCTCCAGATTTCCAAGACCACATTTCAGCTCATAATTATAATCAGCTGCTTTTCCTGTAAGTGTAAGCTCCATATTTCCCATGCCACAGCTGCCATTTAATTTTTCCACCTGAATTTCACTGATGTCGGCAGTTCCCACTCCGACTGTAAAGTCTGCTTCCTTTATATCCAGGCTGCCGGAATTTTCAATGGTTCCGGCTCCCACATTTACTTCCATCTGCTCCGCTTTAAAATCACCATCCAGTTCGATGGTTCCGGCTCCCATCTGAAGCTTTATCTTCTGAAAGCTTAAGTTTTCCGGGCAAAAAATTTCCACGGAACGGTTTCTCACTTTTTGATCACTTGCAATTCTCAGACTGCCGTTGTCATTGCTGATCTGAACGCGATTGTGATCCTTCCCTGAAACTTTCACCTGGACTTTATCCTCATTCCATGTTTTCAAAACCAGTTCTTCATATCTCAGATCACAGGAAAGGTCTGACACAGCCGAAGCCTCATATACTTTCGTATATGCGGAACTGTCTGCACTATCTGCCAGAATGCCTTTCTCAGTTACCGTTCTCTCTGCATCTGCCTGAAAATCATCCTCCTGCTCATCCATATCTTCTTCGGAGTCTTCCACTTCCCAGCTGTCTTCATGATCCAGAATACGAAGCACCTGCGTGATTCCATGATCCAGCACACTCACATCTCCCATAGTCGCTCCCATGGCAGCTCCGCCGGCAGTAAGTCCCAGGCCTGCCACACCGAATACTACTGCAAGGATCAGGATTACCTTCAGAAAACGTTTCATACTTTTCCCGCCTTTCTTCCATTCAGGAGATTGCTGCAGAATCCCGTAAATTTCCGCAGGATCGCCGGCAGTATCTTACCTGTAAACCACACCGTCAGTAACAGTAGCAAAAGTCCAAGTGACATCATCAGGCATCCGATACCGATAGTCAGGATCCCGGCCGGCGGAAGAGACACCGCCATGGCAATTCCAACAACAATACACGCAGCTGCACCGATCACAAGGATGATCGATCCCGCTCCTGCAAAAAATGTCAGCAGGAAAGGCAACAATGCCAGTGTCACCAAAATCCCCAGTACTCCGCCAAATAATCCTTTTATCAGAGGAGCCGCAAAAACAAGAACGATAAGCGCAAGAATGATCCCTGCCTTATTCTGCTTTTTCTCTGCGTGATAGCCGCGCTGGGCACGTCTTTTCCTGCGGTCTTCAAAATTTTCTTTGCTTCCCGTATCACGATGGGACCCTCCCTGTCCATTTCCGTATACGGTTACTTCTGTATAATGGTCCGGCATTTCCCCGTTCTCTTTCACACGGGTATCCTGATATCCGTTCTCTGTGTATTCCCCGTAGTCTTCACTGTTCTCCTGAAGATCTGCCTTAATGATCGCAGCAACCTTCCCCGGATTTCCCAGTTCCCGGATCACTTCTCCTTCATTCTCAGGACCTGCATCATCAAAATATCCTTCATAATATTCCAGTGCTTCCTGTCTCTCTGCCTCTGAAATATCGGAAAGCAGCCGTTCAAGCTGTTCCATAAACTGCTTTCTGTTCATGATCAAACTCCCTCCTCAAACATCCTGGTGATCTTAGATGAATAGATCTCCCATTCACTTCTGTAAAGATTCAGCTGCGCTGCGCCCTTATCTGTCAGCTTATAATATTTCCGGTTTCTTCCTGCATATTCCATATTGTAGGCTTCCAGACATTCATCCTTCTGAAGCCTGCGAAGGACCGGATACAGCGTAGATTCTGAAACCTCCAGAACACTTCGCACATCCTGGGTGATCTTGTACCCGTAGGTACCGTCCTTCTCTCTGGAAATAACAGCCAGGACGATCGCATCCAGCAGGGCTGCTCCTGTATTAAATACCATCTGCTCACCTCTCTATGACCTGTAAAACAGACATTCACATTCCGTCTTACTACATGCTGATGAACGCGATCACTTCACGATCCAACGCTCACATGATAAGTCATGTAATATTGTTCTGTGAACAATACTATATATCGTATAATATAGTTTTGTCAATAGTATTTAGAAAAATCCCTCTATACTTTATAATATTTTCGGAAACCACTCTTTTCACACAATATCCGAGAGAGTCAAGTTTATATTATGGAGGAAATTATGACAGATTCAGATAAAATACAGACATTACCGCTTCCTTTTCTGGAGCGTATGAAAGAAATGCTGGGAGATGATTATGATGCTTTCCTGAAAAGCTACAAAAATCCCCGCACTTACGGTCTACGTGTAAACACCGCCAAGCTCTCCTGCCAGGACTTTCAGACACTTTCCCCTTTCCCCATCCGGCCGATCCCATGGATCAATACAGGATACTTCTACGAGGAGGAAAGCCGCCCTGCACGATGTCCTTACTACCAGGCGGGTCTTTATTATCTTCAGGAACCAAGTGCCATGACACCAGCTTCCAGGCTTCCCATCGAACCTGGAGATTTTGTCCTGGATCTCTGTGCAGCTCCCGGAGGAAAAGCCACTGCCCTGGGTGCAGCCTTAAATGGCACCGGATTTCTCCTTGCCAACGATATCAGTACTTCCAGAGCCAGAGCCCTTCTCAGAAATCTGGAGCTTTTTGGTATGAAAAATATGCTCGTCACCGACGAAAAGCCCGCCAAACTTGCCCAGCATTTTCCCGCTTTCTTCAATAAAATCCTTCTGGACGCTCCATGCTCCGGGGAAGGCATGTTCCGAAAAGAGGAAGCTCTTGCCCGCGACTGGACACCGGAAAAATCCGCAGAGCTTTCTGATATCCAGAAAGACCTGATCCTAAAAGCTGCCGATATGCTCCGTCCGGGCGGAATGATGCTTTACTCCACCTGCACTTTTTCCCCATGTGAAGACGAAGAAGTGGCAGCCTATCTTCTCAGACAACGCCCGGATATGGAACTTATGGAAATGCCAGGATATGAAGGCTTCTCCGGCGGCCGCCCGGAATATGCCGGCACAGCAGACACTTCCGATTCCGAAATTGCATTAAACTTAAATGCATTTAATCCGGAAGAACTGCAAAAATGCGTCCGAATCTTTCCACACAAAATGGATGGTGAAGGCCATTTTCTCGCCCTGTTCCGCAAAAAAGGCGACTCTCTTCCACCTGTTTTCCGCTTTTCCGCAAAAGGACCGGACAAAAACACCCGGAAATGGCTGGAGGAATTTTTCTCTGAAATTGGCCTGAAAACCATCGGCGGTCAGGAATTTGACTGGAACCGTGTGGAAGTCCGCAAAGATAAAGTATACTATCAGCTGCCCTTCCCGCTGGATCTCCGAGGAATCTCCTTTCTTCGAAACGGCCTCTATCTGGGTGATCTGAAGAAAAACCGTTTTGAGCCGTCTCAGCCTCTGGCGCTGGCTCTTCACAAAGGAGATGTGGAAGCAGTTATCTCCCTGCCGATTTCCGACGAGCGGCTTACCCGTTATCTGAAAGGCGAAACTCTTATGATCGAGCCGGAAGAGGCCGCACACAAAAAAGGCTGGCATCTTCTCTGCGTGGACGGTTATCCTCTTGGCTTCGGAAAGCTTGTAAACGGAATCCTGAAAAACAAATATCCTGCAGGCTGGAGAGTATAACCTCTCCGCCGCAGGATATCTGCCCACATTAACATATCTTTTCATTTTCAGATCAGAGACTGAACGCTTCTCCAAGAGTAAACGAATAAATATACCGTTCCTTCACCTTCCGGCCTGTCATCCGTTCCAATGCCTGGGCGTAATCCTCCAGCTGTACATGATAACGGTCGATCAGCTTCTTTTCTTCTCCACGTCTCACAAAGTCCGTTTTATAGTCTACCAGAACGATTTCTTCATCCTCTATAAAATACGCATCAATGATTCCCTGTACCAGAACATTTTCCTCACACTGCCACTGCCGATCAAGCTCCGAAGCTTTTCTTGCGATCACAAAAGGCTGCTCCCGGAACAGAAGTCTCTTCTCTGAAGCTGCTTTCATCCGCTGTCCGAGGGGTGTTTCCACAAAATTCCAGATATCTTTTACCCGGACCGACTCAGCCTCTTTTCTTTCCATCTTCCTGGCGTCAACCCATTCTCTCAGCTGTCTGCGGATCTCATCCCTGTTTGCTGTCTTCTGATAGTCCAGGCATTCCATTACACGATGATAAGCCGTTCCACGAAGCACCCCTGTATATCCTTCCTCTTTCTTCTCCTCGATAAATCGGGGAACCAGCGGCTGGATCTCTTCTTCCGTCTCATAATCCACCGTTTCTTCCAGATCCTGCTCACTGTGGTAGCTTCGCTTTTTCAGTTCTGATACACTGACCTTCACAGGAAGATCTTCCAGATATTGATATGGATATACAAAAGAAAAACGTCTCTGGATCTCCTCCCGGATCTCACTGTCAAAAACTCTGCCCGGATTCCAGTTCTCCAGCGTTTCCTTCTTCATTTCCCGCTCCGCCTGTTCCATAACCTCACTTTCTGTCAGTTCCCGTGCTGTGACTCTTGTAACTATGAATTCTGCCGGATCTTTGTACAGAGGATTTGCGGTATTCATAAAGATGCCATATTCATGAAATAATGGTGCCATGCAGCGATGTCTTACCAGTGCCGGAAGCACATAATCCCAGTAAGTCTTTCCGCAAAGCCTTCTTCCCAGAGAAAGCAATGGTTCCTCACTGTCCCTTAATGCGGACAATTCTTCCAATTCCGGACGCAAGGCTCCAATAGTTCCACTGAGGATCAGTTTTTCCTTTGCACGTGTAAGTGCTACATAAAGTACCCTCAGCTCCTCTCCGAGGCTTTCCATCAGGAGCGTTCTCCGTATGATCTGCTTGCACAGGGATGGAGCGATGATCCTCTTCTCCGGCAGGATCGCATCCGCACCGATCCCCAGCTCCGGATGGATCAGGATACTTGCGTTCATATCCCGGAAATTAAAACGTTTTCCCATTCCTGCTGCAAACACTACCGGAAACTCCAGTCCCTTACTCTTGTGGATCGTCATGATCTGTACCGCACTTTCCCCGGTTCCGGAAAGATTTACCTCCCCGTAATCCACCTGATACTGCTGGAGCTTCTGGATATATCTTACAAAATTAAAAAGACCTCGATAGCTTGTCTTCTCATATTCCATTGCTTTTTCCACAAGCATGTTCAGGTTTGCATTCCTCTGTTCACCATTTGGCATTGCCTTTGCATGGTCTCCATATCCGGTGCGTGCAAGTACCTCCAGGATCAGCTGATGGACCGGCGTGTAAGCCGCCTTATCACGAAGTGCATTCATAGTGTCCATAAAACAGGACAGCTTCTCCCCGAGGATTTTTTTGTTTTCCTCAAAGCTCCCATGCTCTCTGTAATCCTCCACAAACCTGCACACACATTCATAGATCATTCCTTCCGGATATGCGATCCGAAGCTCAGCCAGCTCTTCTGTGGTACATCCAACGATCGGTGAACGCAGTACGCCGGTCATGGGAATATCCTGCAGCGGATTATCCAGGATCCGGAGATAATTCAGCAGTGTCACAACCTCTGTTGCAGAAAAATATCCGGTTCTGGATGCCGTATATACCGGTATCCCTCTTGCACTCAATACCTCCCCAAAGGTTTCTGCCCAGCCTGAAGCAGATCGGAGCAGAATCACGATATCTCCATATTGAAGAGGTCGATACTCTCCCGTTTCCTTATCCAGCACCCGTTCATGCCCTACCATAGATCGGATCCTTCCTGCAATGGCAAGAGCCTCCAGCTCTCTCTCATTCTCCGTTACTTCTTCATCCTCATCTTCCAGCAGCGGACTGTATTTATCCACAAGAAGGATCTCTGTTTTTACAAATTCCTGATCCTGGCCTTCCGGAAAAGAAGCTCCAGGATACAGAGCTGCCGCCTCGTCGTAGGCAATTCCTCCCAGATCTTCCCCCATGATCTGCCGGAAAATAAAGTTGACACTTTCAAGGACTTCCGGTCTGCTTCGGAAATTTTTGTGCAGGTCGATCCGCTGTTCCTGACTGTCTTCCAGCGAATAGCTCTTATATTTTTCCATGAACAGTTCCGGACGGGCCAGACGAAAACGGTAGATGCTCTGCTTTACATCTCCTACCATAAAGATATTTTTACGTTCATTGACCCAGCCGGAAACTGTCTGCATCAGGATCTCCTGGACCAGATTACTGTCCTGATACTCATCCAGCAGGACCTCATCATATTTTTCAGAAAGCTCTCTTGCCGCCTGGCTGGGCACATAGTTTTCTCCTTCCTTTTTCAGAAGGATATCCAGGGCAAAATGTTCCATATCCGAAAAATCCAGAACATTTTTTTCACGCTTCTTTGCCTGGAAACGCTCTGCAAAATCCTTTGTCAGCTTCACCAGCATCTCCAGCGGTGGTGCAGATGCTTCTGTCAGTTCCGTCAGCTCATCCAGATTTCCGTAAAAATATCGACTTCCCAGTTCCTTCAAATTGTCTTTTGCATCTTCGCGAAGAGCTTTTACCAGGTTTTTCAGCTGCTCCGATACCCCCTCCATTTTTTTTGAGGAAAGTCTTGCAAACTTCAGATCCCGGAGATTCTGCGCCATCTCATCATAGTCCCTTTTAACGGACAGTTGTTTCAACTGCCGGATCAGCAGCATATCTTTTTCCAGAGCCTCCAGATAAAGCTCCGGTCCATCCTGGAGCTGACAGGTCTTCATTGCGGTTTCTGTAAGCGCTTCCGCTTCTTTCAGTGCACAGTCTGCAGCCTCCCACAGATATCGGAACCATCGCGTTCCCTCAAGACCTTTTTCCGGATCCAGATGATAATTCTCCACACAGCTGTCCAGCCATTTTTCGGGCCATGGATTACTCATCGCAGCATTATAAAGCTCCAGCACATGTTCCTTCAGTCCTTCATCCGTTTTTCCTGGCGCATAGCATTCCACAAATGCAGTAAAATCTTCCTTTCTTTCTGCATAATGATCCTCAAAAAGCTCCTTCAGCACATCTTCCTGCAAAAGCTTCAGTTCACCCTCATCTGCAGTCCGGTAACCCGGATCCAGTCCGATCAGATGAAAATAATTTCGGATCACATAGGCGCAAAAGCCGTCAATGGTAGTGATCTGTGCCGTATGGATCAGCGTCATCTGTCTCTGCAGATGCTCATTATCCGGATCTTCAGCCAGTGCCTGATCCAGTCCACGTTCGATACGTTCCCGCATCTCTCCCGCTGCCGCCCTTGTAAATGTCATGATCAGAAGACGGTCAATGTCCACCGGTTTCAACGGGTCCATGATCTTACTTAAGATCCTCTGCACCAGCACTGCAGTTTTACCGGAACCGGCTGCTGCGCTGACCAGAATATTCCGGTCCCGGAGTGTGATGACCTTTTTCTGCTCTTCAGTCCATTTCACTGCCATTCTCTTCCTCTCCCTTCATGATCTTTTTCCACAGTGCATCTTCTCCGATGGACGACAGTCTGTGAAACTCATATCCCGGTATCTTCCTGTCAAAGCCGCACACAGTAAGATACGGACAGTATGTGCAGGCATTCTTTTTTCCAAGTTCATAGGGTTCCACTGCCGCATTTCCATCCAGGATCGATTCCCGGATGTCACAGATCTTTCTCCGCACATACGCTCCCAGCACATCAAACTGCTTCCTGGATGCAACAGAAGATCTTTTGCTGAAGCTTCCGTCCCGGTTCAGGGACACCGGTATGGAGGCCATAGTGCTGTCGATTTTGGTGCTCATATTATCATCTGCCTGTACAAGCCCGTTCATTTTCATTTTCTTCAGCATCTGCTCATTGATGCTTTCCATATCCGCATGGATTTTCTCCTGTATCATAGGATCCTTCACATTATAATAAAACACACCTGCTGGAACGATCTCGCGATCCGGATACTTTCTTTTTTCCACCTGTAACGCACCATCCAGATAGACCATCAGCTGAAGCTGAAGGCCATGATACAACGCCAGCAGATCAAACGAAGTATTTCCGGTTTTATAATCGATCACCTTCACATAGACCCGATTGTTCTCCGGCTCTTCCATGATATCCACACGGTCGATCCTTCCGCCCTGAAACCTCACCTCAAAACCTTCCGGCCGGAATGCTCCATGCTTCAGCTGTTCCTGCAAAGCCCACACTGTACGCCGCAAAATACGTCTGGTCCGTTCGAGCATATATTCATTTCTCGCACTGCTTTTAAGAACTGTATTTCCGTAATCTGCTGAAACCTGATCCAGACAACTGTCTATGATACGGTTTCGCTCTTCCTCCGTAAGCTCTGCCCAGTCCAGTCCCTCTTTGCGGACTTCCACCGCAAATTTTTCCAGTGCCATATGCATGACATTTCCCATATCCATAGCCCGGAACTCATACTCTGCACGTTCTGTAACCTTCAGGCCATACTGCAGAAAATGTGCAAATGCACAGGCCGCAAAACGCTCCAGCCGGGTAGCGCTGTACGGAGAAATTTCTCCATATAGGATCTTTGCCACTGTTTTTCCGATCTTGTCTGACGGTCGTTCTGAAAAAGATGCCTCTGTAAGTTTTTTTACAAGGATCCTGTATTCCGGGCTCTGAAGATACCAGCTGTACAGCTCCTGGAAGACCGCATTATCCTGGTAAGCTTCTCCTGCAAGCCCTCTCAGGAAATAATCCAGGCTGATTCCCGGAAGCTCCAGTAATTCCATAGGTTCCTGCATATCTCCGCACTGCCGGATCTCCATTTTCGGAAACATCTCCCGGATATTACTGACAAGAAAGGCCGGACTCAGGGCTTTTCCCTGGCTGTCAGACTGACAGAAGGACAGACAGAGCAGCTCTCTTGGCTTGGTCATGTTCAGATACAGATAAAACCGCTGCATGTTCATCAGTTCCTTTGGCCCCGGTGCAAGCTGGATTCCCTGATCTTTAAAAAATTCTCTGTCAATCTCCGTGAGCATTCCTCCGCCGGATGTATTCTTCGGAATATTCCCTTCATTTACTCCCACAAAAAACAGTGCACGGATATCCTTCAGCCTGGTTCTCTCCATATCTCCCACAAGTACCTGGTCCATACTTGGCGGGATCAGAGCCACCTTGGCCTGGTTTAATCCTGTTTCCAGAAGCTGTCGGAAATCCTGACGGTTCACGGTTTCCTCGCCCAGGATCTCCACCATATTATCCAGAAGTTCCATAACAATTCCGTATATCTGGGCATATTCCTTTTCCATGGCCTTGTCGCCCTGTTTCTTGAATTTCAGTTCCTGATGCTTCAGTTTCTGCTGCACCTGGCTCCGCACTGCAAACTCGTAGAGAAAAGTACAGTATTCCCGGACCGTCTTTTTCCCGCCTTTAAAGCTTAGCGCAAGCTCTCTGGTCTCATCTGCGAACCGCTTCCGGATCTCATTAAGCCTCTGAATGCTTTCCGGCGGCATTCCCCGGTAAATACGCACCCACACTTCATCCCATCTCTTAAATCCACGGATACCAAGAGCCAGCACATAATTCTCCAGAAGGTCTGCTTCCTCCCTGGTCACACAGGACATTCCGCAGCGGAGATACCGGAATACACTCTCATAGGAAAAATCCTGCACTGCCATCTCAAGTGCTGCCCGGAAATATTCTACAAACGGATTCATCAGGACCGTATGCTTCTCATCAATGAAATACGGGATCCCTGCTGCTGTAAATACCTGCTTTGCAAGATTGCCATACTCCTCCAGATTACCTGTGATCACGGCGATCTCACCGTAACGGCAGCCCTTTTCCCTTACAAGTCTGGCGATCCGGCGGGCAGCTTCTTCCATTTCCTTCTGCGGGTTCACTGCCGAGAACATGCAGATCTCATCCTGCGCTTTTTTATATATATTTTTTCGGTAACGGAAAATATTTTTTTCAAGGAAATGGAGGGCAGGTGCCTGGGAAAAGCGGGATTTTCCCACATCCTTCAAAAGAACCGGCGTCTCGATCTCCCTGGTCAGCTCCGAAAGCCCATGGATCATCTGACGGCTCATATAAAAAAGCTGATAAGGTTTTCCTCTCATGCTCAGATTCTCATCCGCATCCATAGTCACCGTTACCATCACCTTTTCACAGACAGCAAGAAGTTCTCCCACGACACGCATCTGAATAGGAGTAAAACCGGTGTAACCATCCAGAAGAAGTACACTGTTTTTCATTTTTTCAGAAAACGGAAGAGCTTTTTCCAGCGCATCCATTACTTCTTCTCCCGTCATATAATGATCCTTCAGATATCCGGTAAACGCCTGGTAAAGAACAGCTACGTCTTTCAGCTTCATCTGAAGTAACGCTCTGTCACCGGAATCCTCGATCATCTCCTGAATCTCACTGTCCCGGATATCGTACTGCATAAACTCCGACAGGATAGACTTCACTTCATCCAGGTATCCCGCTTTACGCATCTGACCTCCCAGATAGGAAAGCTCCTTTCCATGCTGCTGTACCATCTTCTGCAGCACCATACTCTTACCGGTTTCTTCCAGAAGGGTGCGGCTGTCTCCTCCAACTTCCTCCAGAACACGGTATGCAAGACGCTCGAAGCTCAGGATATCAATATTCAGGATTCCTTTGCCCGGACTCATCTCAACCAGTGTCTTCTGGGTCTGCATGGTAAACTGCTCCGGCACGATCACATAAAAAAGCTTCTCAGGGTGCAGCCCTGCCTGTTCTATTATATTCTGATAAACATAACAGGATTTTCCGCTTCCGGAACTTCCTATGATAAACTGTAATGACATCTTCATCCTCCCGATCACTTGCAGATTTTCAGTCATTCCGGCGCCCTCCTGCGCCTGAAGTATTCCTATCATACCACAAATTCTGCTCCTATAGAACGGTCGTTCTCCATATTCTGAAATATCTGCTTGCTCTTTTCCTTATTTTTCCAGACACGGTATCGGATGGTCTGCGCACAGCTGTGGCATAAATCCTCCATCCCGATAATAAACTATACAAAAAGCTTTGGGAGGCGTGCGCCATGAGTTCCAAAACCAGGATCATCGTTCTACATATGAAAGAGATCATTTACACAGCTGTCTTTCTGGCTCTGGCTGTTGTTCTGGCTGTCGTTCTTTTCTTCATGTTCGGTCCCGGAAAAAATGCCAGTCATACAGCCGGCGAAAAATCCCGCTACAAGCCGGGCGTCTATACCTCTTCCATCACTCTGAATGATAATACCTTCGATGTGGAAGTTACTGTAAATGCTGACAGGATCAAGGCCATCCGTCTGGTGAATTTAAATGAAACGACAAAAGCTTCCTATCCTCTTATGGAACCGGTTCTGGATTCTTTGGCAAGTCAGATCTATTCCAGTCAGTCCCTGGAAGACATTCAGTATGCAGGAGACCGGAAATATACCTCCCAGGTGCTCCTTTCAGCTATCACGGACGCAATAAAAAAAGCGGAGAACACTTAAGCTCTCCGCTTTGCGATCTACGTTCAGATTTCAATCTTCTCCAGCACATCCTGCCAGATCCTTGCACTTGCATCACTTGGCATTCTGAGATCTCCTCTTGGAGAAAGTGCCACACTACCTACCTTCGGGCCATCAGGCAGACAGGAACGCTTGAACTGCTGGGCAAAAAATCTCCGATAGAAGGTTTTCAGCCATTTCAGGATCGTCTCTTTATCATAAATCCCGTCAAAGGTCAGGCAGGCAAGCCTGTAGATCTTATCCGGTGTAAATCCTGCACGCAGCATGTAATACAGATAAAAATCATGAAGCTCATAAGGTCCTACCAGATCCTCAGTCTTTTGAGCGATCTTGCCATCCTTAGGAGGAAGAAGCTCCGGGCTTACCGGAGTATCCAGGATATCCAGAAGAACCTCCTTCAGTTCCTCATCTCCGCAGGTATCCGCATAATAACGTACCAGATGACGTACCAGTGTCTTTGGAACAGAAGCATTCACACCATACATGGACATGTGATCGCCATTATAGGTCGCCCAGCCAAGAGCCAGCTCGGAAAGATCTCCTGTTCCCACAAGAACGCCGCCTTCCTTATTTGCCGTATCCATCAGGATCTGGGTGCGCTCACGTGCCTGGCTGTTCTCATACGTCACATCGTGGATCTCCGGATCATGTCCAATATCCCGAAAATGGATATTTACCGCCTCTTTGATATTTACCTCGGTAAGCCTTGCACCAAGGCAGCGGCTTAACTTGCAGGCATTCTGATAGGTTCTGTCTGTGGTTCCAAAGCATGGCATGGTCACACAGTGGATCTGCTCTCTCGGCATTCCCATCCGGTCAAAGGCACGTGCCATTACAAGAAGCGCCAGGGTAGAATCCAGTCCTCCGGAAAGTCCTACCACCGCACTCCTGCTGTGAATATGCTCCATACGTTTCTTAAGTCCCATAGCCTGGATGTTCAGGATCTCCTCGCAGCGCTCATCACGCTCTTCCTTCACAGACGGAACGAAGGGATACTGTGGATATTTTCTGGTAAGTCTTGTTTCCTCCTCTGCTACGGAAAAATCAACTCTTGTATGACTGCAGGTAGAAACTGCCGGATACGTGGACATTCTTCTTCTCTCATCAGCCAGTCTCTGCACATCGATCTCACTGTAAATGATGCTGTTCTCAAAGCGTCTGCTTTCCGCAAGCATGGAACCGTTCTCTGCGATCATATTCTGTCCGCCAAACACGAGATCCTGGGTAGACTCCCCTTCCCCTGCACTGGCATAAATATATCCGCAGATCAGTCGTGCTGACTGCCCGCTTACCAGAGTTCTCCGGTAGGAATCCTTACCTACCATCTCATCACTGGCAGAGAGATTAACGATGATATGCGCACCGTTGATGGCATGACGGATACTTGGCGGCGCAGGGACCCAGAGATCCTCACAAAGCTCTGCTGCAACGGTGAATTCCGGAAATTCCTTACATTCAAAGATCAGCTCTGTTCCAAAAGGAATTTCATCCCAGAACTCATCCTCCTCATTTTTCTCGCACTTCAGGAAGTCCACAAATTCCACATCTTCTTCCTCTGCACCTGCAAACTGTCTCTGCTCATAAAACTCATTATAATTCGGAATATGAGTCTTCGGCACAAATCCCACGATACGGCCATGATTCAGAGCTGCTGCCACATTATAGAGCTTGCCTCTGTGACGCAGCGGGAGTCCCACAAAGATCAGGGCGTCCGTCTCCCTTGTCTCCTCCGCAATATGCAGAAGCTCATCCCACGCACTGTCCAGAAGACATCTCTGGAGAAAAAGATCGTGACAGGTATATCCTGTGATACAAAATTCCGGAAATACCATCAGCTTGACATGCTCCTTTTCCATTTCATGAATGGCCTTAAGGATTTCCTCTCCGTTTGCCTTGCAATCTGCAACGGTAACTCTCGGCGTTGCCGCTGCCACCTTGATAAAACCATGCTTCATTTTTTCTTCCTCCCGAGTTTTATCGCTTGCACTCTCTTATGATCCTCTTAAGATCTTCCACGGTAAAATTATAATTCTTATTGCAGAAATGACAGTTCATCTCAATGTCCTTGCCTTCCTGGATCATCTCGTTAAGTTCTTTTCTTCCGATGCTGATCAGCGCTTTTTCCACACGCTCTCTGCAGCAGTTGCAATGGAACTGTGTGGGCAGTGTATCATTGATCTCTATGTCAAAGCCTTCCAGTACTTTTTCAAGAAGACTTTCCGGTGTATGTCCCTGTTCCAGAAGATTGGTAACAGAATCGATCTTTGATACGTTTTCCTCAAGCTTTGCGATCACTTCTTCCTCTGCAAAAGGCATCAGCTGTACAATAAAGCCTCCCGCCTGACGGACTGTATTATCCTTATTCATCAGCACACCCAGTCCTACCGCAGACGGAACCTGCTCGCTGGTTGCAAAATAATAGGTGAGATCTTCTGCGATCTCGCTGGTCTGAAGAGCAACCTGTCCCACATATGGCTCTTTCAGTCCCATATCCTTGATCACATCCATAAAGCCTACGCCGACAGCTCCCGCAACATCCAGCTTGCCTTTACTGTTTGCCGGGATACATACATCCGGATTTCCCACATAACCCTTTACATTTCCGTGAGAATCTGCAGTTACTGTGATTCCCTGCAATGGTCCGCCTGCATGGATCCGAAGTGTAAGGAGATCCTTTTCTCCTTTCATCATAGCTCCCATCATAGCACCGCCGGTAAGGAGACGTCCCAGTGCCGCTGTTGCCACCGGACTGGTGTTATGATTCTTTCTCGCTGTCTCCACCATATCGGTCGTAACAGCCGCAAATGCACGGATCTGGCTGTTTGCCGCTGTTGCTCTTACAATATAATCACTCATATAAAAAAATTTCCTCCTTTATTTCTCTTCTGACGGAATTTCCTTTCCATGTTCTCTGGCCACAAAAGTCAGTCTTCCGCTGTCCGGCTTCGGCACATCCTTGGTGTATGCGTCATAAACCGCCAACGGGATCAGGCCTGCCTTTTCAAGAAGTTCCCTTACTTTCTCTGGATCATAGGCCTTCTGGTAATGAATTTCCTCGTCTCTCTCATAAAGGCCATCTTCTCTCGGAAGAAACAGAGTCAGATCATACACATTGATCCCGGTCTCCTCATCAAATTCATTTTCCCAGATAAAGCTTCCCTCTTCCCGATTCTCTGCAATAGTCGTATTTCCAAGCATTTCCCGGTATTTATATGGGGTGTTCATATCAAATATGAAAATTCCATCCGGATCAAGATAATTGTTCACCAGCTTAAATACAGTAAGCAGATCATCCTCCTCTGTGATGTAATTCATACAGTCACAAACGCTGACGACAGCACGTACCGTTCCATAAAGTTCAAACTCCCGCATATCCTGTTCCAGATAAAGGATCTCATGACCGGATTCTGCACGTTTTTCCATAGCTTCGCCAAGCATTTCTTCAGAGTTATCCACACCAATCATATCATAACCGGACTCAGCCAGAAGCTCTGTCATCACTCCGGTCCCACAGCCAAGTTCCAGCACGATCCCGTCTTCAATTCCGTATTCTTTAAGACTTTCTATAAGATATTCCGCCCATTTTTCATATTCCACATTGTCCATGAAAATATCATAAACTCTGGCAAAATCGCTGTATGCTTCCATAAAAACCTCCAAATATTTTTCGGACGTTCCATCGCCCGCAGCGTTCACATTATACCATGTCTTCCTGTATAAGTATACGCCTCTGACATAATATGACACAAAAAATCCGGGACCGCAGCCACAAAAGCTGTGATCCCGGAATTCTTATCTAACCGAATCTCCTGCTGCTCCAGGCTTTACTGTACAGGCATATAGTATACGTCTGCAGCCTCACCGTGCCAGTAGAAGCTTGTTCCATCCTCTTCGTATACATCACAGTCATACTGAGAAGAGAAGGTGAAACGGTTTCCTTCGTTATCCATCCATGCACCGTTTCCGTCCGGAACGATAACACGTGGTTTACCATCGGAGTTTCTGTAAATAGTTCTTGTCTCATCTGTGTTGCCAAGCTGCTCATCTGTAAATCCGCCATTTACGATAGCACCGGAGGAGCTACTGTCAGTGGATGCAGTTCCATCGGAAGAACCGTCAGATGTGCTGCTTCCGTCAGACGCTGCACTTCCGTCAGCAGATGTGCTTCCGCCGGCAGCTGTAGTTCCATCTGCTGCTCCGTCAGTAGAAGCTGCTGCATTACCATTTGCAGATGCATTTCCGTCAGAGGAAGCTGCTGCATTATCTTTACCGGCAGTCTTGGCTGCGGAACCATTTGCCGCACTCTTCAGAGTGGAATCACCAAGGATCGCAAAGCTGTCGACAGACTCCTGAACCTTTTTCAGAGCATCCTCTTTTTTAACAGAGGCCACAATGCTGTAATACTCGCTGTCATTTACAAAGTACTTATTGATAGCATATACATAACCGTCACTCTTGGTCGTATCCTTATATTTCACAGTATAAGAATAAATGTTGATTCCGTCTTTCTGATCTGCCTTGTAATCCTGGATCTCAAAATCGGTTCCATTTACCATGTTCTCTGCCTGTGTCATGGAAACTGCCATATCCTGGGAGTTCGGGATCACTGCGGATTCCAGATCTGCACCGGAGCCGTGAAGGATCAGGATCCTGCCCTGGTCCGGAGACTCGAAGCTTACCATATCTGTCTCATCGGATTTGTTGGCCCAGGTTGCATCCGGAAGCTTGATCGCTACAGATTTATCCTTGGATGTATAGGTTGTATTCTGTGCGTCTGCTGCAACAGTCGGTGTAACCTTCGCTTTTTTCGCCGGTGTCGGAGTAGGAGTAGACTCCACAACCACGCTGTCCTCTTTTCCTCCTCCGAAACTACATGCCGTCATGACACCAGAAAGAGCAACAGTCATAGCTAAAAGTGCAATAAATTTTTTATTCTTCATAGTATCCTCCTCATAATCATCATCAGTCACAAAGTGTGTCCGGAACATTCACTCCTGAACACACTCTTTGCTATAGTTTACGATTTTATTACAGCTTTGTCAATTGATTTCTCCCTGTACTTTATGAATATGTCTCGGGTTTTCTGTGACCTTCACTCACAAAAAACACCTCGCGGGACATTGCCAGTGAACCGTAAGCAGACATCCTGCTCCGTACAGGATTTTTCTAACATTATAATTTTCCCAGATATACCTATCTTATTCTCTTCTTATGCTGATCCTGTATTTCCCGTTTTACGCCTTCATTACGAAAGTTCTGATTTATTCCCCACCAAGTAAGCCTCCTGTTTTAATGACAAATATCTCCCTGAATCTGTCCCCTCTTTTTTTTCTATAATTGTGTCTTTATTCATGTACACTCATGTTGTAAAGTATACCCAACCAAAAATATATGAAAAGAGGACATCCATACATCGATGTTTTCGGGAAAGGATCTATCACTATGGAAAAAGCAGTTCAGACATCTCAGAGAACTGACCAGGAGCTTTCATCTGTTCAGTTTCTCACCATTACAGCCGCATTTGTTGCACTGACTTATATCTTCACCGCATTTATTAATGTTAAGCTTCCGATCGCAGCCAACGGCGGACTGATCCACCTTGGAAATGTGCCGTTATTCATCGGTGCCATTTTATTCGGAAAGAAAACCGGAGCCATTGCCGGTGGGATCGGAATGGGTCTCTTTGACCTTCTCTCCGGATGGACCCTGTGGGCACCATTTACTCTGATTATTGTTGGGATCATGGGCTTCACAGTAGGTAAGCTCACAGAGAATCCCCGGCACCAGAATATGAAATGGTATGTGATTGCCATTGCCGCAGCCTGCGTGATCAAGGTTGTGGGATACTACATTGCAGAGGTTATCATCTATGGAAATCCACTGGCACCGGTATCTTCCATCCCGGGAAACCTGGTCCAGATCGGTGTTGCAGCTGTCATCGTTCTCGTAGTGATCACACCATTAAACCTTGCAGCAAGAAAAACCGGATTAAAAAAATAGCTGTAACAGCTGCCGTAATTTGCGGAAATAATATAAAGATCAAGAGGTGAGCTTATGTATAAGATCATGACACCGGGACCTACACAGGTCGCAGAGAATGTCCGTCTGGCAAGAAGCATGGAATGCACAAATCCGGATCTGGACGAAGATTTTGTCGAATTTTATAAAGAAACCTGCGAGAAGATCAGCTCTCTTCTCCATACATCCAACGAAACCCTCATCTTAAGCGGTGAGGGTATCCTTGGACTGGAGGCTGCCATTGCTTCCATGACTGAACCTGGAGATAAGGTTCTTGTTCTGGACAATGGTATCTACGGAAAAGGCTTTGCCGATTTTGTTTCCATGTACGGAGGCAGACCGGAGCTTTATACCAGAGATTATCAGAACACCCTCGATGTAAAGGAACTGGAGGCCTTCCTTGCGGATAACCATGACTACAAATATGCAACCGTAGTACACGGCGATACTCCAAGTGGCATGCTTAACGATGTAGCTGCCATCTGCCCGCTTCTAAAAAAATACGGGATCCTTACCGTTGTAGATTCTGTCTCCGCTTCCTTCGGCGAGCCTCTGAACATTGATGCATGCCAGATCGATATCATGTGCGGCGGATCACAGAAGGTGGTATCTGCACCTCCGGGACTTACCTTTGTTGTAGTAAGCGACGATGCAAAGAAATCCATGGCAGACCGTAAGACACCAATTGCTTCTTTCTATGCCAATCTTACAACTTTTGCACATTATTACGAAGAGAAATGGTTTCCATATACAATGCCGATCAGCGATATCTACGGACTCCGCACTGCCATTGACAACATCGCAGCAGACCCTGCCATCCTCTCCCGCCACGCAAAGATCGCCAGTGCCTCCAGAAAAGCCATCACAGGCGCAGGCCTGAACCTTTACCTGCACAGCGGATATTCCAATACAGTTACTGTTTTTGAAGTACCGGAGGGCACAACAGCCGAAGCGATCCTTGAGGGAGTAAAAAAAGACTACAACATTATGCTGGCAGGTTCCTTCGATGTCCTGGCTGGCAAAGTGATCCGCATCGGACATATGGGAAACAACGCTACATTCTATAATGTAAGAGAAGTTTTTGCTGCCCTGGACGGAACTTTACGCAGGCTTGGCGTTCCGCTTAAGGCTTCCATGGAGGAGATCTTCTGTGAAAACATGCAGTAATTTTTAATATTTCAATAGTAAAAAGCACTGTAAGATGAATTCAATTTTTCATCACACAGTGCTTTTTTATAATTCTTATAATATTTTTCTTTATTCTTTTACTGCGCCGGATGTCATACCACCTACAATATATTTCTGACCGATCATGTAAACAATGATAACCGGGATACAGGTAAGTACGATATCAGCAAAAATGTAGTTCCAGTAACTCTTGTTCTTTCCGAAGAACTGATATACAGCCATTGTCATCGGGAAGAGACGGCTCTTGCTTGACAGGTACAAAGGTGTAAGGAAATCACTCCATACTGTCATGAACTGAAGGATAAAACATGTTACCATGGTTGGTTTCAGAAGCGGCATAATGATCTTAAAGAACAGGCTTAACGGGCCTGCGCCGTCAATAACTGCAGCCTCATCCAGCTCAACCGGAACAGAGATTACGAAGTTACGGATGGTAAATACACAAAACGGAATCATCGCGCTGGTGAACACCATAATAATGCCAGTTCTTGTATCATTCAGGTGAAGTGTACTGAGTACACGTACCAGAGTTACATAGTTGACCGGAAAAAACAGTCCACAAAGTACAAAATAATACAGAAATACATTTAACTTTGTTCTCTTACGGCACATGACAAATGCAGCCATTGCACAAAGTACAACGCCAAGTGTTGTAGCGATCAGCGCATATGCAAAACTGTTCAGGAATCCCTGGATCAGGCTTCCTTTTTCAATAACCTCAGAGTAGTTGGAAAATACCCATTCTGTAGGAAGTGCCAGACTCATTCTGGCTGCTTCTGCTTTTGTCTTAAAAGAGTTGATCAATACCATATAAAATGGAAGCACGACACATAAGCAAAGCAGGATACATACAACATGTTTTAATAAATTCTGAATTCTTTTTTTTGCCATTACTGCTGTACCTCCTGTTTACTTAATGTCTTAACAATAAATACACCTATGATCGCTGTAATTACAAGAAGAACAGTATTCAATGCAGAAGACATTCCATACTGGCCTCTGGAATAGAGCTGGAATGCATAAGTTGTAAGAACCTCTGTTGCATGTCCAGGACCGCCGTTTGTAAGTACATAAACAATATCGAATACTTTCAGACCATATGTAATACCAAATACAAGGTTGATCATGATAGCACCACTCAGCATCGGAAGTGTTACATACCGAAGTCTCTGCCAGAAGTTTGCACCATCGATCTGCGCAGCCTCATAATAAGATTTCGGAATCGTATTCAGACCTGCAAGGAAGATAGTCATGACATAACCAATGCCTCTCCACGCATCTACACCATAGATGGATTTCCATACAATAGCCAGATCAGACAGCCATTTCTGTTTGAAGATTCCAAGATGGAATGCATCAAGAAGTGTGTTTAAAAGTCCGTTATTATAATTCAGGATGGATTTAAATACAAGACCAATGATTACAAAAGGCAGAATAGACGGCAGGTAGAGCAATGTTCTGTAAAGCCCTTTGCCTTTAAGTCCCTCCTGAAGCATAATCGCGATCAGAAGAGCCGGGATCAGCTTAACGATGTTGGAAATGATAGTAAACTTCAATGTATTGCCAATACCGCTCAGATAAGACTTATCTGATGTAAAAATCTCAGCAAAATTCTGCAGTCCCACAAAATGAGTACCATTAAGAACACTTCTGGAGTTCCAGTCTGTAAAGGAGTAACCAACACCCATTACACTGGGAAGCAGGAAAAAAATGATATATAATGCCAACGGCAGTATCAGAAACCACTGTGGATAGATTCTCTTCTTATTCACAGAAAGCACCTCCTGTTTTAAGTTAAAACAGAGCCGGCAAATACCGGCTCTGCCTTCGGGTCAACTAGTTTTAAGTTCTGTTATTTATTTCCAGTTCTCGTCGCCTACAGTTTTTGCTGCCTCAGCACGGTTGGTATCCATGTTCTTAAGAACATCATTTGCTTCCATCTCGCCCTGGCAGAATGCAACCATATCCTGACCAAACTGTGTCCAGTAATCGTTTGTATATTTTGTACCTGTCTGAAGTGTTACAACAGCCTTCTTGTCATCCGGAACTGTTTTAAGGAACTCCTGCTCCTCCGGCAGCCAGTGCTGCTCAAGCTTGTCATCGTTAACGTCAAGGTTTGTGTATGCCGGAGAGTTATCAAGAATTTCCTGAAGGCTCTCTGTTGTTGTAACGAAGTTGAAGAACTCTTTTACAAGATCCTCATGCTCTGTTCCCTTGTAACCAAACATTGTCGGGCCGGAGTTGCTGCTTGGATACCAGGTATTGTCGCCAAGTGGCTCAAGGAACATTCCAAACTCATCAGATGTGCCTGTGTCTTCCTGGATCTGTTTGATGAAACTGGAATTTGCAAGTGCCATTGCACAGTTTCTGTCACCAAATTCGTTGGACATGTTTGTACTGTCTGTTCCGATCCAGTCTTCTCCGAAGTATCCTGCATCAGAGAGTTCTTTGAACTCATTCAGAACTTCAAGCATCTTCTCGTTATCTGCAAATGTTGCTTTGTTTTCATTTAATTCGTCATAAAGACCAGGTGTTGCTTCTTCATAAACGCCGCCGATCTGGAAAAATGCCAGCTGATGCTGCCATCCATCTGCACCAGGCATGAACCAAGGTGTGATTCCTGCATCCTGGATCTTACCGCAGAGTTCTTTCAGCTCATCATATGTTGTCGGTACTTCCCAGCCGTTCTCTTCGAACAGTGTCTTGTTGTAAACCATTACATACTCCGGAGATGCGTTCCAGATCTGAAGTCCGTACAGTTTGTCATTGTATACGCAGGACTCTTTTCTTGTCTCCGGCATAACATTCTCCCAGGAAGCTCCTGTAAAGTCGATGCAGTATTTCTCAGGATCAACGATGGTAGATTCGATTGCAAACGGGTTGGACTGGATCCAGAAGATATCTGCACAGGAATCTGTAGCAAGTTTGGACTGAAGAAGATCTGAATACTGATCAGCCGGAATTGTCTGAAGGTCTACGGTAACATCGTAGGTATCCTCAAAACGTTTAATTGTCTCATCGTAACGATTGTCCATCCATCCTGCTGAAACCAGGATGCTGAGCTCCTCGCCTGCGAAATCGCTCTTCTCATCCGCTGCAGATACGTTCACTGCAAGTCCTGTCGTCATGGAAGCGATCATTGCTGCTGCACAGGCTACTGCCAGAAATCTCTTTCTTTTCATTAATGTTTCCTCCTTTTTTGAACTGATTTTTCGTTCTCTCTTGATGATATTAGTTTATCATCTGATCATTTTAAAAGCCATGGATATTCCTGCCCTGTATTTGTACTTTTTTCACAGTTTATTATACTTTTTTCATATTTTCCGTAACTATACACAAGTTTCTATTGACATTTTCAAGCACTATTTCAGAATTACATTTTTACGGTTTGTACTTTTTTTACAAATGTGCTATACTTTTAGCCAATGTTTTGCACGACCATTTCACACACAGGGGGCTTACCAATATGAAAACACGCAGTCTGCAGTCCAAACTTTTTATCGCCTATCTTGGCATGGCCTGCCTGATCCTTTTTTCTTTTGCCATATTCTTTTATGTTTTTTCATCCGGGCAGCTGAAGAAAAGCCAGATCAGTGCCATGAGCACCTTAAATTCCACATTTCAGTCCCAGGTAGACTCTGCAATCCAGAATCTTGACACTGTATCTGTAAACATCAATTACAGCAACATGTCGAAATCCGTTCTCGACCAGAAATTTGACCTTAATATTTCCGATGAAATGCTTTCTGCCATGTCCGATCTTTTTATCTCCTTAAGCGGCACTGAATTGAAAGCAGATCAGGTAAATCTTTATGATTTCTCCGGATATGTGCTCCAGGCCGGCCTTTCCACCATGGTCAAAAAAAGCAACGACTCTCATAATGAATGGATCCAGAAAGCCCGTGAAGCCAACGGAAAAAAAGTCCTGACAGCTCCTTACAGCACTTACGTCTATTCAAAATCTGCCCGCTATCCCCAGTGGTTCATCTCCCTGTACCGTTCCTTCACCAACCAGTACGGCCGTGGTGTCGGCGTGATCGAAACCGCCAAACAATGTAAATCCATCTTTAAGAGCATCATTTCCTATGAGAAAAAAAATCACGGAAATGCTGCCAGTGTCTATGTTTTCAATGAGTCCGGCGATCTTATCTATCCTTATGATATCACAGCCGACGATACCAATGATATTTCAAAATATTACAAACTTACTGATTCTGACCAGGATACCCTTACCATACAGAGTCCCGTCACAGATCAGAAAGAATACGTCTCCAGACTGAATTCCGCATATACAGGCTACACTTATCTGACTATCCAACCGGAATCTGTGATCCTTGCCCCTGCATACAAAATGCTGAAGATCCTTCTGGCTGTTGTTGCTGCTTTTCTTGCCGCAGCAGTAATCGTTTCCTACAGGCTTTCCCGCTCTGTAGTAAAACCGGTGAAACACCTGAAGCACATTATCCAGCGTATGGAACTGGACACTCTCGGCCAGGAAAAAGTCACTTCCTATCCGGTTTCCGTCAATGAACTGGAAGAACTGTATCAGGCATTCCAGCTGATGAGTGATAACCTGAAAGATTCCATGACTCAGCTTAACGAAGCCAAGGAACAGGAAATGAAAGCACGCAGCATGGCTTTGCAGAGTCAGATTAATCCCCATTTTTATTACAATTCTCTTTCCAGCATTATGGTACTTGCAGAGAACGGAGATACGGATACTGTGGAAAAAATGTGCCGCAATCTTTCCATGATCATGCGTTATATTACCAACACCTCTGAAACAACTGTAACGCTCCGCGAAGAGCTTGATTATGTCCAGAAATATCTCTACTGCATGAAAGTCCGCTACCAGTCCAGTCTGAATTATTCCATTGATGTGGATGAATCCCTTCTGGATCAGCCGGTTCCGAAACTGATCATCCAGCCTATTGTGGAAAACGCTATCAAATATGGTTCTGACTGCGAACCGCCATGGACTATCACCATCAGCAGTACAATAAACAAAAACAGCTGGCAGATCGATGTCACAGACACCGGACCGGGATTTACTGAGGAAGCCAAGAAAAAAATAAATTCAGATATCATAAATGCCATTCGAAATCCCGGCATGCCTGCTTTGAAGATCAACGGTCTTGGCACTGTCAACGTATTTCTCCGCTGGAAACTCTTCTGCAAAAATGCTATAATTTTCAGGTATGGAAATACGGCGGACGGCCACGGAATTGTTTCTATTGGACGGTATCTTCAGACAGATACGGAGGAATAATACTATGAACTATACTGTTATTGTGGCAGAAGATGAAGAACTTCTTCTGAATAATCTGGTACATAAGATTGAAAAAGCAGATCCTGATTTTCAGGTGATCGGAACAGCCCAGACAGGTGCACAGGCTCTCTCGCTGGTGGAACAGATGAGCCCGGATGTGGTATTTACGGATATCAAAATGCCCGTCATGGACGGTATCACCCTGCTCACCAGGATTCGGGATCAGTTTCCCTTTACAAAATTTGTGATCACCAGCGGATTTTCTGATTTTGAATATGCAAAAAAAGCCATCACGCTGAAGGTTTCTGATTACCTTCTGAAGCCTGTAGATCCGGACGAACTCAGGAATGTACTCCTTAAGATCAAACAGGAACTTCAGATCAAGCGTGACGACTATGAAACTGTATTCGCTCCAGGTGCTTCTTGCATGTCACCGGGACAGATTGCAGAACTTCTCAAGAACTTCATGGTACAGAATTATGCAGAGGATATCAACCTGAACCTGATCGCAGGAACTCTGAACTACAGTCCCAGCTACCTGACCAAGATCTTCTGTCAGGTCTATGGCTGCACCCCTACCAAATATCTGATCAATCTCCGGATGAGCCATGCACAGAAGCTGCTGATCCATGAACCTTCCCTTTCCGTAAAACAGATCGGTGAAATGTGCGGCTATCACGACCAGGGATATTTCAGCAGGATCTTTAAGAAACATACAGGAAAAAGCCCTCTGGAATATAAAGATGAGGGAGAGATCCAGCAGATCAGTTAATAAATTTTCCAGGTATATATAAACAAAAAAGTCATTTCATGAAGTCCGGTTATGCTCTGTCACCAAAGCATTCGGCTTCTGAAATGACTTTTTATATTTTATTTCACAACTTCATACATATACAATTCATGAAGAGCTCTCGTCGCCGCAATATATCTCGCCCGCTCCACGATCGGACTTCGGTCTTCCCCCGGAAATACAGAAAATACCTGGTCAAACTCCAGACCTTTTGCCATGTAGAATGTTGTAACAGTCAGGCCTTTTTTGAAGTTTGTGCTGTCTCTGTGAAGAAGGGACAGACGCTCCTTGGTATCAAAACCTTCTGCTTCCAGCTTCTCTTTGAGAACATAATAGGCTTCTCTTGCTTCATCTGCAGTTCTTGTGATCACAGCTGCTGTTTCATATGAAATAATATCTTCAACACCCTCTTCTGCATTCCCGGCTAAGGCTGCCTGCTTCTCAAGCCGCAGTTCTCTCACTACGCTCTCCATAGCCTCTTTAAGCCCCGGAAATTCTTTTTCCACAACAGGTTTTCCATGACGTTCAAAAAGCTCCACTTCCGTAATTCCCGCCAGTTTATTGGCATAAGACGTAATCTCAACAGTATTACGGTAGCTCTTGTTCATCACGATCCTGCGGATATCTTTTCCAAAGATCTTAGGCAGAAATGTCAGCACATCCTGCTGCTCGCCGTCCATAGTCTGTTCTCTGTCCCCAAGAATAGTCATCCTGCATTTAAAGAGTCTCTGAATGATCAGATACTGGATCATGGAATAATCCTGCATCTCGTCCACGATCAGATGGCGCACACCGGAATCCTCCTGCTGAGTTTCCAGCCGGTATTTCAGATACAGAACCGGATACACATCCTCATAGCGCAGCTTTCTTTTTTCATACTGTACCTGCGGAAGAGGAGGAAAACCTTCCTGTTTCAGGAAACGGTTGTACAGCACATAGAGATCTCTTGTCTCATACATCCTGTAAAAACGGCTCTTCACGGCCTCCCTCTCCTCATCCGGAAGATCAAATCCCTTAAGAGTCTCCACTTCATCAATGAAATATTCTGCCACTGCATCCATCCTGGAAAGCAATGGGATATCCATGAATTTAAAGTAAAAAAGCTCTATGATCTCCTGCTCTTTTTTGACCACGCCTCTGTGTTCCACATCACGGAAGTTCATAAGGCTGTCCTCAAGCTCCACCAGATATCCTTCCATACGATCCAGGAAATCCCGTGACAGTTTCTCTTTCAGAAGCTTCTCATCGCATAATCCTGCAATCTGACGCTCGATCAGATCATATCTGTCTTCACAGTCAGAAACAACTTTTTTCAATCTCTTGTATGCAAAAAGGTCAAAGCTCATCTCCCGGATATTCTCCTCTCCAAGCTCCGGCAGGATATGGGAAATATAGTCCGAAAACACCCCATTCGGTGAAAGCACCAGCACAGAAGAAGATTTCAGATTTTTCCTGTCATGATACAGTAGATAAGCGATCCTGTGCAGGGCAATGGAAGTCTTTCCGCTTCCTGCTGCTCCCTGGATCACCATGATACGATCCGAAGTGTTTCGGATGATCGCATTCTGCTCCTTCTGGATCGTGCGGATAATATTCTTCAGCTGTACATCACCGTTGCTTCCAAGCTCTGCCTTCAGGATCTCATCGTCAATCTTCACATCACTCTCAAACTCATAGATCATTTTTCCACCTCGGATCTTGTACTGCCATTTGGCAGCAATATCCCCGTGGATCTCGCCGAGCGGAGCCTGGTAGGAAGCCGGTCCCTTGTCAAAATCATAGAACAATCCGGACACAGGTGCTCTCCAGTCATAGATCAGCGGAGGTCCGCCGTTCTCCTCAGCCAGGTTCGCAATTCCGATATAAAATATCTCCGGCTCATCTTCTCCTTCATAGCAGAAATCCACCCTTCCGAAAAAAGGTGAATCCATCATCTTCCTGAATCTCCGACGCAGTTCGATTTTCTCATTGCTGGCATTGATCTCATGGAGAAGTGCCTGCTGGTTATCAAAATTTTCATATCCGTACTGGTCCATCTCTGTATAGTTTTCCCAGTAGTATTCGTGCATACCTTCGATTTCTTTCTGCCCGGCCTCTATGGATTCATCCAGCTGTGCGATCCTGTGCTTCAATGTCTCTGTCACATGTAAAAGGTATTCACGTCCGTTTTTTACCGCTGCCATAAGCCTTAATCCACCACTACAGCAGTTCCGCTTGCTGTTACCATCAGCATTCCATTATCTGCACCAAGCACTTCGTAGTCAATATCCACACCGATCACTGCATTAGCTCCCATTGCACCTGCACGCTGCTCCAGCTCTGCCAGGGCTTCTCCTCTGGCTTTCTGAAGTTCTTCCTCATAACCGGCGCTTCTGCCGCCAAAGAAATTCCGAAGACCTGCTCCAAGATCTTTCATAAAATTTACTCCTGTGATCACTTCTCCGAATGCGATTCCTTTATATTCACGGATTGCTCTTCCCTCTACAGATGGCGTTGTTGTTATGATCATGGTAAAATCCTCCCGTTTCTGTTGTTTTTTCTCAGGCATAAAAATGCCTTATTACAGAATTATACCCGAAAGCCGTCACGATGTATAGAGTAAAAAAAGGCTGCCCAAAGAGATGCCAGGCACCTTTTCAGACAGTCTTTCCTTATTATCGCTTATTTATTTTACAACTTCAGTCACATAGGAAACTTCTTCCATTCCCGGATAACTTCCCTGACGCCCGCCAACAGTCAGAGTTCCTGTTTTATCATCCCAGGTAAGCTCTGTTGTTGCATAAGCACCGTTTTCAAAATTGTAGTTATTTCCCTCATCCTCATAAATAGTGAACTTGCAGTCTTCACCTGGATATACCATAAGTTTCACCGGCTCCTCCGGTTTCTGGGAAGCATACACAAGTCCCTCGGCAACAGGAAGGATACTTCCTGCTTTTACAAAGATCGGCATCTGGTCGATCGGAGCATCTGCGGTTACGTACTGACCACCTTCATACTCCTTGTTTGTCCAGTAATCATACCATTTCGTACCTGCCGGGAGATAGCATTTCCATGTTTTCTCTCTATGGAGCTCAGTACTCTCCGGTCCGTAATACATCGGCTCTGTAACAGCACAGATCAGAAGAGACGGTCCGAACATAAACTCATTCTCAACCTTGCGTGCTTCTTTATCCTCCGGAAAGTCAAAGAGAAGGCTTCTCATAATCGTATAATCATTAAAATGTACAGCACCTGCCAGGGAATAAATATACGGCATCAGATGATAACGGAGCTTGATAAACTTCTCGATGGCATCATAGAACATGGTTCCTTTTTCACCAAAGTTCCAGATTTCTCTTGGTGTATCAGTTCCATGGGAACGGAACATCGGAAGGAAGGTTCCCATCTCCAGCCATCTTGTATACAGCTCACAGTATCCTTTATCCTTCACACCTTCGTTATATTTGCCCTGCCAGAACCATTTCGGCTCCGGATCTGTGTTGCAGCCGCATCCACGGTTCTGCCACTTATCAGCAACTGTAAAGAAAGCGCCGATATCCAGTGTCCAGTATGGATATCCACTCAGTCCCATATTCAGGCCTTCCACGATCTGTGTCTTAAGATTATCCCAGGATGCACAGGTATCGCCTGACCACAGCATTGCAGAATATTTCTGGCCGGAAGCATAGCCGGAACGTGTCAGGTTAAGAACTCGTTTCTCTTCTGTAGTTTTTCTCTGATTCTCATAAATTCCCTTTGCATGCATCAGTGCAAAAGCATTGGCAACAGCAGGATCCAGATATTTCTTGTGCTCACCGCCGACAAGCTCATATCTTTCCCACGGCTCTCTCTTTGCTGCACCACTCCAGTCAGGACCGGAAAACGGTTCTGTGGAATCGCACCACCAGGAATCAAAGCCCTGGTCAAAAAGTCCTTCCTGTGCCTGTTTCCAGTACATCTCTCTCGCTTCTTCATTAAAAGCATCATAAGTCGCATAATCATAAAGAAGATGACCAGTCTTAAAAAACTCTGTATGGTTCTTGCCGCCTGCATTCATATTCGGCCATACGGAAACCATGGTATGGGCATTCAGTTTGTGGATTTCCTCCGCACATTCTTTCATATCTCCGTAACGCTTCTGATCCAGGATCTTCTCGCCCCAGTTTCCAGGATTCCAGGTATTCCAGTCCTGTACCACACAGTCAAGCGGAACCCCGATCTCACGGTAGTGGCGAACAATCTCAAGAAGCTCTTTTGCCGTGTAATACTGCTCTTTGGACTGTACATAGCCATAAGCCCATTTCGGCAGCATCTGCGCCTTGCCTGTAAGATAACGGTAATCATGGATGATCTCATCCATAGTATGACCGCCCATAAAATAATAATCGATCTGATCTACAGTATCCAGAAACAGATAGGAATCTTTCAGATCATCATTAAAAGTCATAAGTGAACAGCAGTCAACAAGAATTCCATATCCTTCTGTGGAAACCAGAACAGGCATCGGGATACGCATGTTATGCTGATATAAGTACTGGCAGTGACCTCTGTAATTGTAAATACCTTCCTCTGCCTGGCCAAGCCCATGGATTTCCTCATCCTCTTTCCATGTGAAGAACAGTTTTCCACGATATGCTGTTCTTACTTTCTCAGCTTTCAGATTCTGGATAAAATTTCTCTCACCGTCAACTGTCTTTACACGGTTGATGATCGGCTCCTCATCGCCTGTATTATAGTGGATCACATCTGTTTCAGTCAGTTCCGGTTTCTTCTGGGAAAGCCACTTGCTTCCGTCTGCATGCTTCCAGATGATATCACCGGATGCAGTGTTGATCTCTGCACAAACTTTCACAGTTTTCACAATGATACTTCCTGCATTTTCCTCTGCTGAAAAATCAACCTCAGGATATTCTTTTTTCTCAATGATCAGGGAGTCCTGTGCCTCTTTGATCTCTTTTCCGGAAACGATCATGCGGATGATCTCCTCTGTCACCGGAACCACCCGGTATGTCAGCTTTCCTGCTTCAAACTGTACATAGCTATCTGTTTTAACCATAATTTCCCTTCTCCTTATCTGTCCGGTAAATCAGACATTAATATTCCGTTTCTGATATCGGAGCCTTTCTAATAAAAAAGCTCCGATATCAGGACAAAATTTCTTACTTTTATCCTAACATCGAAGCCTGATTTCCGTCTATGACTTATCCGCTCATGAATTTTAACTATTTTTACTGTTTCTTCTGCTTCTCATCTTTCGGCGGTTTCCCCACGTGTTTTTTGTAAAGTCTGTAAAAATTGGAAATATTATTAAATCCGCATTCCATGGCGATTTCCGTAACATTTTTATCTGTTTCCCGAAGAAGCTCACGCGCATGGTTGATCCTCATCCTTGTGACATAATCGCTGAAACTGATATTTGTCACCTTACGGAAATAAGAAGAAAAATAGTTGGAACTCATATATACGGAAGAAGCAACTTCTTCCAGAGTGATCTTCTCACAGTAATGATCATCTATGTAATTAAAAGCCTGCTCAAGACGCTTCATTGCATTTTTCTTCTCACGGAGCATTTCCCCTGACTTGCTCTCATCCTGATAAGCCCGGATCAGCATGGTAAGGATGCGAAGTACATTCGCCTTGATCATCAGCGGATAGCCTTCTTTTTTCTGCTGCCATTCGTGATAGATCTCCCAGATACTGGAACGGATCTCTCCGCTTACCTCTTCTTCCCTGCCGATACGGTTCTTAAAATTACTTCCTCTCTCAACAAAAGGCTTCAGATATTCCGTATCAAAAATACTCAGCTTTTCGGCCACGAATTCCGGTGAAAAGATCATCACAAGAAGCTTCATGTCTCCACCGATCAGCTTCCATCCATGAGGCTCCACATTATTGAAGATGATGATGTCATCTTCTTCCATTGTATATTCCTGCCCGTTTACAAAATAATTTCCCTTGCCCCCCAACACACAGGTGATCTCGAAATAGCTGTGCCAGTGATAACTTCCAGGCCGACTGTTCTCCGGTGTCAGTTCCACCTCTGAAATCTGAAAAGGAAATTCTTTGTCAAGGGGTATGTTGTCTCTCTCTAATCGCAAATTCTGCCTCCTGTAAACGCAGACACTGTCATCGCATCAGCTGTTTCCGGCAGGACCGGCAGCCTTTCCAGTGTCTTCTTACGCTCACAATATTATAGCAGATATTATTTTTCCATGCAATCTGTGATAGTTCGTTCTAACTCTTCCAGCTGATCTTCGTGCTTCCCATGGACAGCAATGCGGAAATAATCATTACCCTGAATTCCTTTTATCATATAGTAATCGCTGTCAATCTTAAAAAACGGCTGTTTCAGCATATCAAGATATGTGAATCCACCCAATGGTCTCAGCTTCAGAATGAATTCCCGCTCTACCGGTTCATCCAGAAGATAATCCCAGGCAAACCAGCCGGATTCTGCACATTTTTCCCTGGAAGGCTGTTTTCCTATTATTTTCATAATCGTGTATTCCCCTTTCCTTTACAGGCAGATTTCCCGTGGATCTGCTGTCTGCCCTATATGACTGATTCCTGTGATCGTTCTTCGTAATACATCCGTATAAATTTGCTCTGTAACTTGACTGCTAAATATTCCGTGCCACAGATGCTGCTATTTCCTTCGCAGCTCCTAAAAATTCCTTTATATCCTTCTCCTCCGTAAACCACGAAACACTTACTCTCACAGTTCCGCCCTCTTCTGTTCCCATTGCCTTATGGATCAATGGCGAACAGTGAAGCCCTGAACGGACAATGATCCCATATCCGCTTTCCAGAATATACGCGGCATCCGAAGCTTTCAGTCCCTGAAAATTCAGGCTCATCACAGGTCCTCTGCATACGTCATGGTTTCCGTAGCTCCTTACACCCTCTATCTGTTCCAGACCACAATAAAGCATTTCCATCAGACGAGCTTCTTTTTCCATAATTGCCGCAAGTCCTGTCTGCTCAATAAACTCCGCCCCAGCCAGAAGTCCTGTGATTCCCGGCATGTTCTGAGTTCCTACCTCATACTCATAATCTTTGTTCTCGTAGGTAAGCTGTGCGCTGTTTCTTCCGGTTCCCCCATATTTCAGAGGCTTCAGCTCAATTCCGCTCCCGACATAAAATCCGCCGATTCCCTGAATTCCCATCAGACTTTTGTGGCCTGTAAAAATAAGCGCATCTGCTTCCCATTTATCTGCATCAACAGGGATACAGCCAGCACTCTGCGACACATCCACGATCAGGATCAGTCCATGTCTCTTTACAAATTCCCGGATCATCTCCATATCCTGCACACAGCCTGTCACGTTGGAACAGTGGTTCACGATCAGCACACGGCTGTCCGGTCGTACTGCTGTTTCCAGGGCTTCTTCCGTCACTGTCCCGTTTATCGTACACTTCACTACCAGCACCGGATGTTCTCTCAGCTGTTCCAGATTATATACCGGACGTAGCACACTGTTATGCTCTGTCTGCGTTACCAGGATGCTACTGCCTTTTTCACCGTAGTCCAGCCCCCCAAGGACTGTATTCATGCTTTCTGTTGCCCCTGATGTAAAAAATATTCTCTCTGTTTCCCTGATTCCAAGGAGCTGTCCCAGTTTTTCCCGGCAAAGTACTTCCACATCTTTTTTCATGATCGAGCTGCCGCCCCGGAACTGCGAAGCAGGCGTGCCGCTAAGGCACGCCTGCACAGCTTCCAAAACAGCAGGGGGCTTCGGCCAGGAAGTTGCCCCGTTGTTCAGATATATCATCCAATCATCCTTCCAGAATATTGAAGTTCATAATTTTTGCAATCTTCTTGATCATCTTTGTGTAATCACCGAAGATCAGCACCTGATGATGTCCGAATCCTGCAAGATTGTGCATGAATTCTCTTGCATCGTCCATCTGGATGTAGTAGAACGGACTACAGTATGTATCTGCATATTCAGAACGGATAACCTTGCCTTTCTTGATGCACATGGTATCGCCTGCCGGATTGAAACGTCCAAGTGTGATATAATCATCATCGTTCTCTGTGAAGTCAACCTGCAGTTTTCCACCGAATCCCTGGCCTGTGAATGCCCAGAGTTTGTATGCCAGCGGTTTTGTTCCATAACCGTTCATCTGAAGAGCCGGTACTGCATGGTGGATGCGGAGAAGCTCGTCTGTCTCGTGGTTCGGGTTACCCATGAATGCCGGACGTTTTCCGGCATACTGCATGATCAGCATGGCCATCAATGCGTTAAGGTCTTCCTCACATCCGCTTGGAATTCCCTCGTCTTTCATGATGGAATGACACATACATGGTGTGAATTTACGGTTCTGCGGGATTTCTGTTGTACAGAGCTCATGACATGCGGTTGAGAAAGCGTTGCAGTCATAAATATCCATCATCTTTTTGGCAGCCAGATAATATTTCACGTCATTGATAAACCAGTCTGTGTTTACCTGTGTATCAGTAGATCCAGCAATGATCTTATCTGCAATCGGCTTTGCTTCCTCATCTGTGATCTCATCCATATATTTGAAAATGGATGTAAATGGAAGCTTCACCACTTCAACTCCGTAACGCTGACGAAGGATCTCCGGATCGCGGATCAGACTCTGAATTCCGAATGTAGGCTGAGATCCTGCTGTCAGTACAAGCGCCCTTGTATTGCGAACTGCTTTTCTTACCCAGAGAATATGCATGATCTCATTCACATCCTGAAGATCCATACATACATATGCCTCTACTCCGATGGAACGGCAGTATGCTGCAAAATCAATTCCTTCGTTTCCGTTCTGCCAGATAACGACCGGCTTTCCGAAACGCTCAAGCTTAGGAATTCTCCATCCCATGCAGAGGAAGCAATCGATCTCATCAACATCCTCTCCGATTTTTGCAAAAAGGTCTTTATCTACAACAAAAGACTCATTATAGCGGACATCCACAGGCTCCGTGAATTCTACCTCATCAATAACCCCTTGTAATCCCTTAACTGAATTTTTGAATGCCTCATCAGCTGCTTTTGTCTCAGCTTCAACAGTCATATCCTCTTTATGTCCGGCACGACATGGTCCCTCCCAGAAATGTGTATGTGTCAGACATCCAACCAACGGTTTTACTACAAGTTTCATATCCATTGCTTTCTGTTTCATAATAAAAATACCTCTCTTCTCTTTAACATTCCGCATTTTCCAGTTTGTAGTTTTTCCACACACTCGATATATCCTATTATACTGTATGAATCATGGAATTCCTCTTTATTCTTCCGAACAGACTGTACTTTCTTACGATTTTGTGCTATTTTCATATAATTTATATTATTATTCCCATCATTTTTATATGAATTATACAATATTTATTCACCACATTAACCTGAAAAAAATCCGCAAAAAAAGCACCGGAAACGTGGCCGATCCGTTTTTCGGATGGAAATACATTTCCGGTGCTGTAATCCTGCCCAATACTCAGGTTATCTTATGCCTGTGCCTCTTTTTTCTCAAACTGGCTGTTATACAGATCCGCATAGAAGCCCTTCCGTGCCAGCAGCTCTTCATGATTTCCCTGCTCAATGATATCTCCGTCCTTCATTACCAGGATCAGATCTGCATCCTTAATGGTAGACAATCTGTGAGCGATAACAAAACTTGTTCTGCCCTTCATCAGGTTATCCATAGCCTTCTGGATCTGCATTTCCGTTCTTGTATCAACGGAAGATGTGGCCTCATCCAGGATCAGGATCTTATTGTCTGCCAGGATCGCTCTCGCAATGGTAAGCAGCTGTTTCTGCCCCTGAGAAACATTGCTGGTTTCCTCATCCAGGACCATCTGGTAGCCGCCGGGCTGCTGCATGATAAAGTTGTGGATATGGGCCGCTTTTGCTGCTGCGATCACCTCTTCATCCGTTGCGTCCAGTCTTCCGTAGCGGATATTTTCCATAATGGTTCCGGAAAACAGCCAGGTGTCCTGCAGCACCATTCCGAACATCTCACGGAGATTGCTGCGGTTGAAGTTCCGGATATCATGTCCGTCAACCTTGATGCTTCCGTCATTTACATCATAAAAACGCATCAGCAGCTTTACGATCGTCGTTTTTCCTGCGCCTGTAGGTCCTACAATGGCGATCTTCTGACCGTCATGCACATCTGCGGAAAAATCATTTACAATGATCTTATCCGGATTATAACCGAATTTCACATGCTCAAACTGTACATTTCCTTCCAGTCCCTCAATGGAATCCGAGTTCTCCGGCTGAAGCTCTTCCTCCGGCTCCTCAAGAAATTCAAATACCCGCTCAGAAGCTGCCGCCGAGGACTGCAGAAGGTTTGTAACCTGGGCGATCTGCTGGATCGGCTGTGTAAAATTACGGATGTACTGGAAGAAGGACTGGATATCTCCAACCTCGATAGTTCCTTTGATGGCAAAAATCCCTCCGAGAAGTGCCACCATCACATATCCCAGATTTCCCACAAACTGCATGATCGGCATCATCATTCCGGAAAAGAACTGTGACTTCCATGCAGACTCATAAAGCTTCTGGTTGTCATGCTCAAATTCCTTCAGCACATCCTGCTCTTTGTTGAATACTCTTACCACATCATGGCCGCCGAAATTCTCTTCCACCTGACCATTTACTTTTCCCAGATACTCCTGCTGTGCCTGGAAATATTTCTGGGAGTGTTTCATTACTTTATTAATGATAAACATGGAAACCGGCAGGATCAGCACTGCTGCTAGTGTCATCCACACGTTGATGGAAAGCATCATGATAAATACACCGATCAGTGTTGTTACGGATGTGATCAGCTGTGTCATACTCTGATTGATGCTCATCTGCAGGGTATCCACATCATTTGTCACCCTGGAAAGGATCTCACCGTTTGTTCTGCTTTCAAAATAATTCATTGGCAGACGGTTGATCTTCTTTGAAATATCCTTTCGGAGATTGTATGTGACATCATTTGAAATCCCCGTCATGACAAAGCCCTGGATCAGGGAAAAACATGCACTTGCCACATACAGTCCCAAAGTCCACAAAAGGATCATTCCGATCTTACCGAAATCAATACCGCCTGTGCCGTTTACCTTGGCAACCAGACCATTGAACAGCTCTGTGGTGGCTTTTCCAAGTATCTTCGGGCCTGCAATATTAAACGCTGTACCTGCCACTGCAAAGATAAACATCAGGATAAAACGGAATTTATATCTGCCCATATAGCCAAAGAGCTTTTTCATGGAGCCTTTGAAGTCCTTGGCCTTCTCTGTTGGCTGCATTCCGTGTCCGCCCATCGGGCCTCTTCTTCTCTGCTGACTCATGACAATTCCTCCTCTGATAACTGACTCATGGCAATCTGGCGATATACCTCGCAGGACTTCATCAGCTCCTTATGGCTTCCGATTCCTGCCATATGTCCATCGTCCAGTACAAGGATCTTATCTGCATTGAGGATCGTACTGATACGCTGTGCCACGATAATGGTTGTTGCTTCTTTTGTATATTCTTTCAAAGCTTTTCGAAGTGTGCTGTCTGTTTTAAAATCCAGTGCGGAAAAGCTGTCGTCAAAGATAAAGATCTCCGGATCTTTTGCGATAGCTCTGGCAATGGAAAGCCTCTGCTTCTGTCCACCGGAAACATTGCTTCCTCCCTGTGCGATCGGAGTCTTATATCGCTCCGGCTTGGTGTCGATAAACTCCGTAGCCTGTGCAACCCCTGCTGCTTTTTTCACTGCATCCTCCGAAATCTCTGTCTTTCCGTAACGGATATTGGAATCAATGGTTCCTGAGAAAAGTACACCCTTCTGCGGAACGTAACCGATCCTGTCACGGACATCCTTCTGTGTCATTTCCCGGACATCCACACCATCCACTTTCACAGATCCTTCTGTTGCATCATAGAAACGCGGGATCAGATTGATCAGTGTACTCTTACCGCTTCCTGTACTTCCGATGATCGCTACTGTCTCACCTTTTTCTGCCTTGAAGGAAATGTCTGTGATAACATTCTCTCCTGCCTCCGGATATGCGAAGCTTACATGATCAAATTCTACAGTACCCTTCACATCCTGAGAAGGCTGTACCGGATCCTCCGGATCCTGGACACTGACTTCTGTCTCGAGTACCTCGTTGATACGGCGTGCAGATACATTTGCTCTCGGCAGCATGATAGACATTGCTGTGATCATCAAAAATGACATGATGATCTGCATTGCATACTGGATAAATGCCATAACATCACCAACCTGCATGCTTCCGCTGTCTACCGCATAGGAACCGCTGTAGATAGTCAGTACAGAAACTGCGTTCATGATCAGCATCATCACCGGCATCATAAATGTCATGCAACGGTTTACAAAAAGGTTTGTCTTCGTCAGAGTGATATTTGCATCCTCAAAACGCTCCTCCTCGTGTTTCTCCCGGCTGAATGCACGGATAACCGGAATACCGGTAAGGATTTCTCTTGTTACCAGGTTCAGCTTATCTACCATGGTCTGCAAAGCTGTAAATTTCGGCATTGCGATCCTGAACAGCAGTCCCATAAATGCCATGATCAGTACAATGGCCACCCCAAGGATCCATGTCATGGAGGAATCTCTCTGAAGCACGCGGATCACACCACCGATTCCAAGGATCGGCGCGTAAAGCACGATACGGAACATCATAGCCATTACCTGCTGGATCTGCTGGATATCGTTCGTGCATCGTGTGATCAGGGACGCTGTTGAAAACTTATGGTACTCTCTGCTGGAAAAACCTATGACTTTGTTATAAACCAGCCCTCGGAGGTCATGTCCGAAAGATGCCGCAACTCTGGATGAAAGAAATACCACACATACTGCAGCCATCATAGTGACAAATGCCATAAGCACCATGCTGATACCTGTTGACTTCATGTAATCCATCTGTATGGCGTCCACATCTTCACCCATAGCTTCATATTCTGCACGAACATAGGAAACACCTGCCTGTGTGATGATGGATTCCTGCATCTTGTCGATCTTTTCTCCGACCTGCTCCTTCATAGCAGCCAAAGCCTCTGCAGGCATCTGAGAAAGAGCCGCCAGTGGATCAGTCCCTTCCGGGATTCCCATTTTTGCAAGAGCTGCCTTTGATTCTTCACTGTCGGACGTCAGAGTAGAAACGATCACCATCGGTTTGCCGAAGATATCGTTGAGTTCTTCTCTGTCTTTTTTGGAGATTTTATCCTTTAATACCAGATTATCTCCCTCTTCCTCATAAAATCCATCCACAGTTTTCGCATCATCCTCTTCCATAAACAGCTTCAGACTGTCCATGGACGTCTTTCTGATCTTCTCAGGAACACTGTCTTCAATACCGTTCTGCTGAATTCCCACATTAATGATATTGGATGTGTAATTCGGCAGAGACAGATCACAGTATGCCTGAAGAAAAAGAAGCGCAATGATGAGTACGATGTAACCTGCAGATCGTTTCAGATATTTCATCAGTTTAATCACGTTTCTGTTCCTTCCTTTCTGTCATTTCATCCGGCTGAAGCTTTTCTATGGCTTCCTCCGGCTGGATCTTTTCGATATTTACAAGGATCTGCTCCAGAAATCTCCGAAGCAGGCACTGTTCCGCCTCACTGAAGCCTTCCATCATTACAGCCTCATTTTTATGGATCCGTTCCAGTGCTTTTGCCTTGATTTCCTTTCCCTTTTCTGTCATGTAGATCCTGGTCACACGCTGGTCCTTTTCATCCGGTTTCTTATAAAGAAAGCCTGCTTTCTCCAGTCTCTGTATAGATACATTTACCGTAGGCGGCTTGATATGCAGGATCTTTGCAATTTCCCGCTGACTCAGGCCATCCCTTCCGGACACAAGCCCCAGAACCGGGATCTGTCCCGGATAAATCCCAAGCTCCTGCATCTGACTAAAGCATTTCGTCATAAAATGACGGTCTACCTTCATAAACAGAGATAAAAAACTGCTCTGCTTTTCTTTCTCATCTTCCTCCTTACAAAACATGCTGTCACTCCTCTCTCATCCGATCAGACACCTGCTCCCTGTTAATGATACACGAAGCAGTGGCCATTTCCTTTTAATTAGTCGGCTAACTATATATGATATACATCTGCACAAAAAATGCAACTGGTTTTTGTGGATTTTACACTTTTTTAAGATTTATAGCTTCTTTAATTCCCAACTGAAATCTATTAATTAATTTGTCAAACTAATTTATTTTCTGCTGTTTTTTCGCAAAAAAATACCCGCTTCATTTTTTTATTCGAAACGGATACTTCTTTCTGTTCCTGATTTTCTTATACAAACTGGTTCACAGCCGGATCATAAGCATAATCGATTATATCAAGCTTATCCTCCAGTTCTTTCCGGTTAAGTCCTCTGTCCTCGCAGAAGGCATCCAGGGATCTGTAAAAATCCCGCAGCTGTGTATTTACGTAGCTTAAAAGCATTACCGGGTCCTTTGGTATCATAATCTGTTTCCATCCTTTTATCTGATATTTATCCAATATCCCAGATGCTGCTGGAGAGCTGCCTGATCTGAAATATCAGATTTACTATCTTACCAATTTTATTTTTTGTCAAGAGCCAGAGCAGATTTTTCAGGATTTTTTATTTCTTCAGTATCTGATAAAAATATCCCATTCCCTGTCCAGAAAAAAACTGCCTGGTTCTGATTTTCATCCTGAAATGGATTCCCATCAGAACCGACAGTTCTTTTCCTTGTCAATCTATCATAAATTTATGGAGTTATTTTTTACTTCGTGCTGACAGTAAACTCTCCGTCCCTCACATCCAGCACAATGGTATCTCCGGCATGTACATCACCGGAAAGGATCTTCTTGGCTGTCAGTGTCTCAACATAATTCTGGAGATAACGCTTCAGAGGACGTGCGCCGTAAACCGGATCATAACCGTTATCCACTACCATCTGTTTGGCAGCATCTGTAAGTTCCAGAGAAAGCTCCTGGTCGGCCAGACGGTCGCTGAGCTCCTTGACCATAAGATCTACGATCTTACCTACATTATCCTTGGTCAGCGGCTTGAACATGATGATCTCATCCAGACGGTTCAGAAATTCCGGACGGAAGTGACCACGAAGATCATTCATAACCTGTTCCTGTGCTTCCGGTTTGATATCTCCCTTCTCGTCGATACCGTCAAGAAGGTATGGAGAACCAATGTTGGAAGTCATGATCAGGATCGTGTTCTTAAAATCAACCGTACGTCCCTGTGAATCCGTGATACGTCCATCGTCCAGTACCTGCAGAAGTACATTGAATACATCCGGGTGAGCCTTCTCGATCTCATCAAAAAGAACAACACTGTACGGTTTTCTTCGAACGGCCTCTGTCAGCTGTCCGCCTTCCTCATATCCAACATATCCTGGAGGCGCTCCGATCAGACGGGACACAGAATATTTCTCCATGTACTCACTCATATCGATACGGACCATATTCTGTTCATCGTCAAACAATGTGGCAGCCAGAGTCTTGGCAAGCTCTGTTTTACCAACACCGGTTGGTCCGAGGAACAGGAAGGAACCGATCGGCTTTGTGGGGTCCTTGATTCCGGCTTTGGAACGAAGGATCGCATCTGTTACAAGACGAACACCCTCATCCTGTCCTACTACACGTTTGTGCAGCTCATCCTCAAGGCCCAGCAGCTTGGTTCTCTCACCTTCTGTCAGCTTGGTTACCGGAATACCGGTCCATCTGGAAATGATACGGGCAATCTCATCATCTGTGACAGCCTCATGTACCAGGCTTCTGTCACTCTCTTTAACCTGCTTCTCCTCAACCTCCAGCTGCTGCTGAAGCTTCGGCAGCTCGCCGTACTGCAGCTCAGCTGCTTTCTCCAGATCGTAATTCTGTTTTGCTTTCTGGATCTGTTTATTGATATCCTCGATCTGCTCACGTAATTTCTGGAGCTTCTCTACGGAATGCTTCTCATTATCCCACTGAGCTTTCTGGGTATTAAAAGTATCTCTCAGCTCTGCAAGTTCTTTCTGCAGATCAGCCAGACGCTCTTTACTTAAGTTGTCAGTTTCTTTCTTCAGGGCAGACTCCTCAATCTCCAGCTGCATGATCTTACGTCTCTGCTCATCCAGCTCTGTCGGCATGGAATCCAGTTCCGTCTTGATCAGCGCACAGGCCTCATCAACAAGGTCGATGGCTTTATCCGGAAGAAAACGGTCTGTAATGTATCTGTGTGAAAGTGTGGCAGCTGCAACCAGGGCACTGTCTGTGATCTTAACACCGTGGAATACCTCATATCTTTCCTTCAGGCCACGGAGAATGGAAATGGTATCTTCCACTGTCGGCTCATTTACCATAACCGGCTGGAAACGACGAGCAAGTGCAGCATCCTTCTCAATGTACTGTCGGTACTCATCCAGAGTTGTTGCACCGATACAGTGCAGCTCACCTCTGGCAAGCATAGGCTTCAGCATGTTTCCTGCGTCCATGGCGCCGTCTGTCTTACCTGCACCCACGATCAGATGAAGCTCATCGATAAACAGAATGATCTGTCCTTCGCTCTTCTTCACTTCCTCAAGTACCGCTTTCAGACGTTCCTCAAACTCGCCACGATACTTGGCACCTGCAACCAGCGCACCCATATCCAGGGCAAAAATCTTCTTATTCTTAAGGCCTTCCGGTACATCTCCTGCCACAATACGCTGTGCCAGTCCCTCGATGGCTGCTGTTTTACCAACGCCAGGCTCACCGATGAGAACCGGGTTATTCTTAGTCTTACGAGAAAGGATACGGATAATATTCCGGATCTCCATATCACGGCCGATCACCGGATCAAGCTTCTGGTTCTTCGCCTTATCCACAAGATCCTCACCGTATTTATTCAGGGTATCATAGGTTGCCTCCGGGTTGTCACTGACAACTCTCTGGTTTCCTCTGACTGTAGATAATGCCTGAAGGAAACGCTCTCTGGTGATCCCAAACTCATCAAAGATCTTCTTCATGCTTGGGCTTGGATATCTCAGCATGGAAAGAAACAGATGCTCTACAGAAACATACTCATCTCCCATAGCCTTGGCTTCATCCTCCGCACTGACCAGTGCCTTGTTCAGATACTGACCAAATCGAAGCTCTCCACCGGAAACCTTAACTCTGGCATCCAGTGCCCTCTTAACTGTATCAATAAAATATTCCTTCTGGATTTCCATCTTCTCGATCAGCTTGAGAATCAGGCTGTCCTCCTGTGTCAGCAAGGCATACAGAAGGTGTTCCTCTTCGATCTCCTGATTGCCATATTCATAAGCAATCTTCTCAAGATCCTGGACAGCCTGTACGGATTTCTGTGTAAATTTACTGATATTCATAGGCTTTCCTCCTATTCTATGAAAAGCATTTCCGACATTCGCATACCGGAAATGCTGTGCTTTTTTCTGTTCTAGGAGAACTATAACACTATTTGTTAGCACTGTCAAGAGATGAGTGCTAATTTTTTGTGAAGAATTTGTGAACCCTAAAATGAAAAACTAATTTCCACCCTCAGCCCTTTATGTTCTTTTGCTGAAATTAGGGGTGGAACTTAGTCCTGCAATA